>ERZ773229.420-NODE-420-length-38320-cov-32.089011_pt1 | contig 38320 bp, 39 predicted proteins | sample MGYA00580992_ERZ773229 | MGnify/ENA primary metagenome ERZ773229 (study PRJEB29015, sample SAMEA2737795) | human gut metagenome | biome: human gut; feature: human-associated habitat; material: faeces | place: China | collected 2012 ... | reverse complement strand
GCTACTTCCCGGATCCGGATCTGGTGATGCTGCACATCACCAAGGAGCACATCGAGGAGATGAAGGCCCAGATGCCGGAAATGCCTCGTGAGCGCCGCAACCGCCTGAAGGGCGAGTGGGGCTTCAACGATCTGGAGATGCGCGACGTGCTCAACGCCGACGCTCTGGACCTGCTCGAGGACACCGTCAAGGCCGGCGCTTCCGCCTCGGGCGCCAAGAAGTGGTGGCTGGGCGAGCTGTCCCGCGAAGCCAACAACAAGGGCGTGAGCCTTGAAGAGCTGCCGATCACCCCGGCCGACGTCGCCGAGGTCGAGAAGCTCATCGCCGACGGCAAGCTCAACGACAAGCTCGCCAAGCAGACCGTCGCAGGCGTGCTCGCCGGCGAAGGCACTCCGGACGAGGTCGTCAAGAAGCACGGCTTCCAGGTCGTTTCCGACGACGGCGCGCTCGAAAAGGCCGTCGACGAGGCACTCGCGGCCAACCCGGACATCGTCGAGAAGCTCAAGAGCGGCAACATGAAGCCGATGGGCGCGATTATCGGCGCTGTCATGCGCGCCACCCGCGGCCAGGCCGACGCGAAGGCCGTCACCAAGATCGTGATGGGCAAGATCAAGTGACGTTCCGGCGATTGCCGAACGTTGCCTGATTGATGGCATCGAAAGGCGTGCGTTTTTGCGATGAGAGGAATCGTAAAAACGCACGCCTTTCTGCATTTTGTTGCTTTTTATCTGCTTTTACATGCCTTTTCGTACGATTCACGCGTCGGCTGGGGGAGGTTTCACGGGGATTTTGCCTAACAAAACTCCCAGCTGGCGTTCAGTCGGGTACAATACCGTCGGTATGGGTGTGGTGAGGGACCGCGCCGAGAAACATAGGGAACGATAATCATGTCAGAGTACGCTGAAACCACAGCGAAGGAACAGACGACGGACCAGCGGGCGAGGGAGCTGCCGGAACGCATCGTCATTCCGCCCATCAAGGGCGAGATGGTGCACTTGCGCCCCGCCACCATCGACGACATCGCACGCATGGAGGTCATTGAGGCGTACGTCGGCGCATCCGGCATCACCGGCAAGGACCGCGTGGCCGAACGTGGCGCTGTGAACGCGTGGGTGCGTCGTTCCGTGGCATGGTCCAATGGCGAAAAATCGAACGAATCCGGCGTGGGGGATCCGGAATCTCGTCGTACCATCGCATGGTCCATCGTCACCGAAGCCGACCATGACGGCGACGGCGAGCTTGACGCGGCCTCTTCCGACAACGTGATCGGCATGATCTTCCTCATCGACATCGACGGCTGGGCACGTTCCGCCCGCATCCAAGTGGTGCTCGGCAAGGACTACCGCGGCCGCGGCTACTCGCGAGACATCATGCCCCGCGTGATGACGTACGGCTTCGCGCCGGAACCGGCGGGCCTCGGCATGCACCGCATTTGGGTGGCCGTGCCGGAACAGAACACGCGTTCCGTATCCGTCTACCAGTCGCTCGGCTTCGTGCCGTCCGGCCGTTCGCGCGATGCCCTGTGGAACGCGTCGGAGAACCGTTACCAGGACCTCATCGTCATGGACACGCTCGTCGACGAATTCGACCCGATCCGCTCGCTCGACGCGTTCGGCATGCACGTGATCGAAGACAATCCGGGCGTCAAGGAGGCGTTGAGCGCCCGCGAACACTCGATCGCCATCCAACTCAACTTCGTACATAAGGGCGATGCGGACGATGCCGCAGCGGCAGGCCAGAGTGGAGACACGGCGCAGACCTCCGCCGACGAGACGTCTGCCGCGCCATCGCAGGAATCGCAGCCGAACGAAGCATCCGGAACGGCGAAGACGGACCAGAAGGCCGGCGATGCCGACAACAACTGGCCGTACAGCTCGGATGAGCGCAAAACCTCGAAGGATGCTTGGTGGCGCACGCTTGGACGTGGCCGCAAGCGCGACACGGAAGGCAGACGATGAGCGCCGAGGACCTCGACAACTACGAAACCGACGCCGAGCTGTCCCTATACAAGGAATACCGCGACGTCATCAAACTGTTTACCTACGTTGTGGAGACCGAGCGCCGCTTCTATCTGGCCAACAAGGTCGATTTCAACGTGCGTTCCGCCGGCCAGGACGTCTACTTCGACGTGCGGCTGACCGACGCGTGGGTGTGGGACGTCTACCGTTCCAGCCGTTTCGTCAAAAACGTGCGCATCGTCACGTTCAAGGACGTGAACGTCGAGGAAGTGCAGAAAACCGACATCGACATTCCCGACAGCATGTAGCGGACCTACGGAAAACCAGTCTTCGGCGGAAGCCGTACGGCTGGTTTTCCTTCTATCAGGGCGATTGCTGTCGGACTTGGCGGTGATTTTGTGTGCATGCGCACAGGTGCGCTGTGCGTTTCCCTACCTTCGGGTAGAATATCTTCGATTTTGTTTGTAAGGAGACTTCAAAGTGACGCAAAAGCAATCCGTGGTCATCATCGGTGGCGGCCCTGCCGGCCTGACTGCCGCTTGGGAGCTCGTCAAGGACGGTGGCTCCGAACAGTACGACGTGACCGTGCTGGAAGCCACCCGCGAATTCGGCGGCATCTCCCGCACCGTCAAGCATGACGGCAATCGTATGGATATCGGCGGCCACCGCTTCTTCTCGAAGGACGACCGCATCATGGACTGGTGGAAGGACGTTCTGCCGCTGCAGGGCGCACCCAGCTATGATGACAAGAAGCTCCACCGCGAGCATGATATGGAGCCGGGCGGCCCGGATCCGGAAATCGAAGACAAGGTGATGCTCAAGCGCCACCGCGTGTCCCGCATCTACTGGAACCGCCACTTCCTCGACTACCCGATTTCCCTGAGCGCCAACACCCTGAAGGCCATGGGCTTCAAGCTCACCATGGTCGCCGGCTTCAGCTACCTGAAGTCCATGGTGCACAAGCTGCCGGAAACCAATCTGGAGAACTTCTACATCAACCGTTTCGGCCGTAAGCTCTACTCCATGTTCTTCGAGGGCTACACCGAGAAGCTGTGGGGCCGTCACCCGTCCGAAATCTCCGCCGACTGGGGTGCGCAGCGCGTCAAGGGCCTGAGCATCATGGGCGTGCTGAAGAACGCCTTCCAGAAGCTCCTGCCGAAGAAGCGCGACAACTCCGAAGTCGAAACCTCCCTCATCGAGGAATTCTGGTATCCGAAGCTTGGCCCGGGCCAGCTGTGGGAAACCGTCGAATCCAACTGCGAAGCCGCCGGCGTGAAGGTCATCACCGACGCCAATGTGGTGGAAATTCGCCAGAAGGACGGCAAGATCGCATCCGTCGTGTACGAGGATTCCGAAGGCAACCGCACCGAAATGGCCGCGGACGACTTCATTTCCTCCATGCCGGTCAAGGACCTTGTCAACGCCGTGGACGCCTCCGACCAGCCGGCTCCGAAGGATATGACCGAAATCGCCAACGGCCTGCCGTACCGCGATTTCGTCACCGTCGGCCTGCTCGTCAAGCACCTGCGCCTGACCAACACCACCGACATTCCGACCCTCGGCAACCCGCCGATCGTGCCGGATTGCTGGATTTACGTGCAGGATCCGGGCTACAAGGTCGGCCGTCTGCAGATCTTCAACAACTGGAGCCCGTACCTGGTCAAGGACGTCGACAACACCGTGTGGATTGGCCTCGAATACTTCTGCGAGGAAGGCGACTCCTTCTGGAACATGACCGACGAGGAAGCCACCAAGTTCGCCATCCAGGAGCTCACCCGCATGCAGGTCATCAACGGCCCGCAGGACGTGCTCGACTCCCACCGCGAACGCGTCAAGAAGGCTTACCCGGCCTACTTCGACACCTACGACCGCATGCCCGAACTCGTCGACTACCTCGACTCCTTCGGCAACCTGTACTGCGTTGGCCGTAACGGACAGCACCGTTACAACAACATGGACCACTCCATGGCCACCGCCATCGAAGCCGTCAAGGACATCAAGAGCGGCGAAACGTCGAAAGACAACGTGTGGTCGGTCAACACTGACAAGTCCTACCACGAAGAAAAGTAGAAAAATAAATAACGCGTGCGCATACGCCCTTTCTCCGGCGCTCGACGTACCTTTGTACGCCTTCGGCCTCAGACGGGCGTCTTCGCACGCGTTATTTATTTTTCGCAGCGTAACTTTGATCAAGCCCATGCTTTTGGCATGGGCTTTTTCATTGCGATTTTTATTGCGATTGCGCGGTGCGCGAACCGCACGGGCGGACCGCGCGTGCCCGCTTTGCGTTGGTCTGGGTTGCGTTGTATGGTTAGGGTAGTTCGAAAACCGCGATGTTTCGCGGCGGACTTTTCATTCGACGGAAATTTTCCGCAATTCTTTTTTACAGCTGTCGCGGGCGCATGCCTGTGGAAGCCAAGGAAAGGCAACTACCAGTGGCAACAAGCCCTAATCTCGATGATATGAAACTGCCCGAGCTCAAGGAGCTCGCCAAGCAGATGGGACTTCGTGGTGTCTCCACCATGCGCAAGACCGAACTGATCGCAACACTTCAAGCCGCCCGTTCCGGCGGCCAGGCTCCGGCCGGCGTCACCGTGCGCGCGCCAAAGTCCGCTCCCGCCGCAGACGCTGAGGTCAAATCGGCAAAGGACAAGAAGGCCGATGAAGCCAAGCAGGAGGAACGCCCTGTCCGTGCCAAGCAGGCCAAGTCCGCGGAATCCTCCGAAGTCGCGGATGCCGTGGCAGCGGTGGACGCGTTGAAGCCGAACGATGAAGCGCCGAAGCGTCGTCGCCATCGTGACGCCGAAGCCGGCGCCGACCTGCTCGCCGAACTGGGCCTTGACGATGCCGCTCCGAAGCAGGATGACCGCCGTCGCCGTCGTGATGACGACCGTAGGGACGATTTCGAGCCGCGTCGCCGCCGTCGCGTGGCGGATGGGCCGAAGAGCGAAGACGTCGTGCGCGACCTTGATGACATCCTCGCCACGCTGCCGTCGCAGGAAGACGCCGATGATGATAAGCGTCGCGACGAGACCGAAGACAACGAATACCGTCACAGCCGTGGACGCAACGATCGCCGTGGCCGCCGTATGCGTGTCCGTGACCGCGATTACGACGAGCGTGACGAGCGTCGCGGCAGGGGCGATCGCAATGATCGCAACGACCGTAACGATCGCGCCGACCGCATGGACCGCAACGCCGACCGCGACCAGCGCAACGATCGTATGGATCGCGCCGACCGCGACCAGCATCGCGACGAGCCGAAGGAAGACCTCGTGCCGGTCGCCGGCATCGTCGACGTGCTCGACTCCTACGCGTTCGTGCGTACGTCCGGCTACCTGCCGGGACCGAACGACGTGTATGTCTCCATGGGCCAGGTCAAGAAGTACGGTCTGCGCAAGGGCGACGCCGTGCACGGCTCCATCCGCGCCCCGCGTGAAGGCGAACGTCGCAACCAGCGTCAGAAGTTCGTGCCGCTGCAGTCCATCGACTCCATCAACGGCATGAGCGTCGAGGAAGCGCAGCATCGTCCGCAGTTCAGCAAGCTCACCCCGCTGTATCCGCAGGAACGCCTGAAGCAGGAGACCACGCCGAACAAGCTCACCGGCCGCCTCATCGACATCGTGGCGCCGATCGGCAAGGGCCAGCGTGGCCTGATTGTGTCCCCGCCGAAGGCCGGCAAGACCATCACCCTGCAGAACATCGCCAACGCGATCGCCACCAACAATCCGGAAGTCCACCTGATGGTCGTCCTCGTGGACGAACGTCCGGAGGAAGTCACCGACATGGAACGCACGGTGCAGGGCGAGGTCATCTCCTCCACCTTCGACCGTCCGGCCTCCGACCACACCACCGTCGCCGAACTGGCCATCGAACGCGCCAAGCGTCTCGTGGAGCTCGGCCAGGACGTGGTGGTGCTGCTCGACTCCATGACCCGTCTGGCCCGCGCCTACAACATCGCCGCGCCGGCCTCCGGCCGCATCCTGTCCGGTGGTGTGGACGCGCAGGCGCTGTACCCGCCGAAGAAGTTCTTCGGCGCCGCCCGCAACATCGAAAACGGCGGCTCCCTGACCATCATCTCCTCCGCGCTGGTGGAAACCGGTTCCAAGATGGACGAGGTGATCTTCGAGGAATTCAAGGGCACCGGCAACATGGAACTGCGCCTGAGCCGTGAGCTCGCCGACAAGCGCCTGTTCCCGGCCATCGACGTGAACGCCTCCGGCACCCGCCGCGAGGAGCTCATCACCGATCCGCAGGAACTGCCGATCATCTACCGTCTGCGTCGCCTGCTGGGCGGCCTCGAGCCGGAACAGGCCTACCAGACGCTCGTGCCACGCCTGAAGAAGACAGCGACCAACCGCGATTTCATGGCGTCGCTCATCCAGCAGAGCGGCAACGCCACCAACGGCAACTGAGTCGTCGGCTGCAAGTGAATCTGAAGGTTTGAGGGGCTGCATGGCAATCGCCGTGTAGCCCCTTTCCTATGCGTACGTTTCGACGAATTTCGTGAAATTGACCATTTTTTGGACAACGTTGTCAATTAAAAAATAGGTAAAAATACGACGAGAAAAGATAAATGGGGAAAATATATATGGTCGATATGGGGGTATGAGCTAAATAAAACAAAGATATTTCATGACAGCGTTGCGCCGTCCGGATAAACTGCGGCGATTCCGCGACGGTATGTGCGCGGTAGTGGGTATGGTAAGGAAGAAAAAGAACATGGAACTGCAGTGGGGACGGTCGATTGCGGCCGGTGCAGTGGATTGTTGGAAAAGGGGTATGAATGACCAACAGTGACAATGGTCCGGTAGACGCACGTACGGTTGCGAGCCAGCTCGACGCGACCGATGGCGTAATCCTCGACATGCTTGAAAAGGATGGCCGAGCCACGCTGTCCCACCTTTCCGAGGCGACAGGCCTGTCCGTGTCCGCCGTGCAGTCGCGCGTGCAGAAGCTTGAGCGTCGCGGCGTGATCCGCGGCTACAAGGCGGTTATCGACGACGAGCGCCGCGGCCTTGCGGTGAACGCCTACATCGCGGTCACGCCCATCGATTACTCCCAGGAAGCCGAGATTCCAGACAAGCTCAAAAACATCGACGGCATCATGTCCTGCGATTCCGTCGCCGGTTCGCCCAGCTTCATGCTCACCGTTCGCGTCGAATCGCCCAGCAAGCTCGAAGAGCTGTTGAACCTCATCCATCGCACGGTGTCGGTCAGCACCGAAACCACCATCGTGCTGCAGCGTTACTTCGCGAAGTGACCGCTGTTTGGCAGATGCCGCGGTAGGGTGCGCGGTAGGCTTATACCCATGAGCGACAGCGAACATGACTGGCTTCGGCCAGAAGAAGAAACCGAATCCGAAACCATCATCGACGCGCGCACCGCGCAGAACAACCCCGAAGTGGCCGATGTGGTGGCTAAAATCGCCTCGCTGCGCCAATCGATAGACAACGTCGACACCGCCATCGTCTCGCTGCTGGCGGAACGGTTCAAATACACGTCGCAGGTGGGTGTGCTCAAGGCGCGTGCGGGCTTCGCGCCGGCCGATTACCAGCGTGAACATGCCCAGATCGAGCGTCTGCATCGCATTGCCGACGAAGCCGGACTGGATCCGGAAATCGCCGAAATGTACCGCGAATTCGTGGTGACCGAGGCCAAGCGCCGCCACAAGCGCATCGCCGAAAACGGGGGAGACCCGGGCGTACTCGACGTTTTCGCCTGAGCCGTCCGTTTCCCGCGCGCCCCGCGCGAACGTCCATTGCCGACGGGCATGCCGGGCACTACATTAAATGCCTTGGAAAGTTGTTTCGATTGCGATTGAGAGGTCCGGCATGCGCCACGCCACCGCGAACCGTCCATCCGGTGCCCGACGCCCGCTTGCCGCGGCGATCGCGGTCGCCGTCATCACCGCCGCTCCCGTCGCGGCAGTCGGCGTGAACGACGCGATATCGGCCTTGCAACAGAATGGGCAGTACGCGGCCGATGCATCGCATGATGACGTGATGAGCGCCTACACCTCCATCGACAAACCAGGCCGCCTTTTCCTGACCAACAGCGGATCCTCCACGTCGAAACGCGTTCCCAAAGGCGTTGTCGCATTGCCGTGGAAAATATCCGTCTCCTTCACCCTCAACGGGCCCGACGTAAGCGTTTCCGACGTTTCCGGCGCTTCCGGCATGATCGGCATACGCATCGCCCTGCATGCCACGAAACCCGACGTGACCGCCAATCTGACGCCAATCGTCGCCTTCACCATTCCCGGACGCGTCGGCAGTGACGTGACCGCTGATGACGGCGTGCTCGTCTCATCCGACAACACCTCGACCCTGGTGGCTGCGGTCGGCAAACCGGGCGAGGACCTGACCTTCAACGCCTACGTGACGGCGAAGCACTTCACCATGAGCTCACTGTCCATCGCCGCGGTGGAAGGCAACGTTCAGCAATCACTGCTTGACCTGACCAAGCGCGCAACCACCTTGGTGGACGGTCTGACCAACGTCGGCTCGCAACGCAACCGCAAGCTCATCGCCCAACTGGAACAGCTCAGAGACAACGAGAAAGCGCTTGCCAAACAGACCATCGCCGTACGTTCCAAAGCGCACGATCAGGCGTTCGACGGCTACATCGACGCGTACGTGGGCTCATACACCACGCATCTGTCCGGTTCGATCGGCAACGCCACACAGCTTCCCGCCATTCTCGGCACCGCGTCCGAACTGAACGGCGATACCTCCGTAGCTAAATCCGTGGCAGACCTGGCCAACGCCGTCAACGACGTGAGCGCCGCATACCGGCATATCGGCGCGGCCGACGCCGTCGACGAGGTGATTCGCACCATCGAACAGCGTGGCACATCCGGCTTGGTGAACGAGCTCACCAAGCGCGCCGGCGAGGAACAACAGCGCGGCTCCAAAGACTACAGTGCCGGCCAATCGCAGCTGTCCGCGGCCATGATCCCGTATTCGATGGATTTCACCGACGCATACACGGTTCGGCTTAAGGAACTGGGCGCCACCGCAGGCACGGCTGGCAGCTACGAAACCCAGGCGATCGCCGACGTGCGTGCCGGCATCAAAGACAATGAGAAGCTCAAAACCGCGTCCGACAAGGTGTCCGCGGCGATGACCGCGTTGGCGGACGCCAGCGAGCACACCGGACAGGCCAGCGCATTCCACCAGATCGTGCTGCGATTCGCCGACCAGCTGGATTCGGATGACGACACGTCCGAATCGGGCGCTGCCGATGACGCTTCTGTGCTGGACACGTTGCGTTCCGCCTCCGCCAGCCAATCGTTGTGCGCGAAAGCCGAGAAACGGCGGTCCCGTGCGCAACGCAAGGCCGAACGCGCGCAGGCGAAGAACAACACCGCCGATTCGACCAGCTTGGTCGATGACAAGAACGCCATCAGCATGGATGATGTGATGAGCTACGCGGGCGGACTACGCCCGTCGTTCGGCGCCGCAGCGGACACCACGTCGAAGAATGTGGCGAAAGTCGGGGGAGTGGACGGCTCTTCGAAGAACAGCGGTTCCGATTCCTCTTCTTCCGCCGATTCGATGTCCAGTTCGTTGCCGGTTGCCGGCTATGGCTTGGCGAAAACCGGTTTCACGCCGGATAATGGCGATTTGATTGACGAGACGGTCGAATTGGCCGCCGCTGCGGAAGTTTTCGACGATGCGCTGCAGGCTGGATTGGGTGGGAACGGTTCCGGAAATTCGTCCGCTGGCCCGCAGTACCTCCTGTCCGTTCCGGTGCTGTAGAGCACGCGGTTTGTGCGATGCGCTAAATCCGATAGTGCTCCGTCGCTTACGTGGTGCGTTTCGGGGTTTTTGATTGCGATTTCCGCCTCCGCTTGTGCATTCGTTGAGATTACGCCCATAAAAACCATTTTTCGCGTACGGGTTTGTGCGCAGGGGCAGGAATGTACGCTGAGAACAGCCGAGAACGGGATAAGGACGGTTCTATGCGCGCACGTCTTGCGATTTAGGGCAATTCTGCACGGACGTGGGCAAAAGGGGATATGATTTCGACCGTTTTGCCTGCGATTTATACCCCTTTTCGCTCACGAAAGCATTTTTCCCGCGATTTTGACTGAATATGAGCAAAAGGGGGCACGGTTAGTTGCAGACAGTGACGGGATATACGAGGGGCCTCTCCTTCATGCAAAGGAAAGGCCCCTCGTATGTGGGTGAAGTGAGCGGCTGCGCTACAAAAGCCGCTGGCGGCTCACCTCAGAGACTCACTTTTTCGGTTTCTTGGCCGGCGGTTCGCCTAGCTCGCTTTCGGCGACCGTCACATCGGCGGCCTCGTCCTCACCCTCGGCGGCAGCCGGTGCGGTGAAGGCGATCGGTCCGGTCACGCGACCAGCTTCGGCGATATCGCCCAGCGCGGCCTCGATGGACCCGCGCACATCGTCGGCAACGGCAAGCGTCACAGACAAGATCGGGGTCTTCATCGAAACCTTGGCCTTCGACTTGATGCCACGCAGCGCGGCCAGAGCCTCACCGGCATGAGCAAGCAGATCGGCGGATGCGTCGCCGGCGGCGGCCGCGTACACGTCGGCCACAGGCCATGCTGCGCGGTGCACGGAGCCTTCGCCCTCATGCATCCAGCTCCACACCTCTTCGGTGGCATACGGCAGGTACGGGGCCAGCAGGCGCGCGAACGCATCAAGACCCAGGCCCAGCGTGGTGCGGGCAGACTTCACCGCGGCCTCGCTCGGCACGTTGCCGGTGGAGTCGGCGGTGCCGTAGGCGCGGTTCTTGACCAGTTCGATGTAGTCGTCGCAGAACTGCCAGAAGTAGTTCTCGATGACTTCCAAAGCCTTGGAATGCTCGTAGTTGTTGAGATCGTCGGTGGCTTCGCGGACCACGGCGGCCATCCTGGCCATGGCGGCGCGGTCGAGCGGCTCGGTCACGTCGGCCGGGTTCCATGCGGCGACTGCCGGAGCGCCCACGTGATGGTTCTCGTCCTCACGGCCGATGGCCAGCGCGAACTTGGTGGCGTTGAGCAGCTTGATGGCAAGACGACGGCCGATCTTCATCTGGCCCTCGTCGTACGTGGCATCCAGGCCCAGACGGGCGGCGGCGGCCCAGTAACGCACCGCGTCGGCGCCGAACTGCTTGATCGGCTTGTCCGGCACGACCACGTTGCCCTTGGACTTCGACATCTTCTTGTGGTCCGGATCGAGGATCCAGCCAGACAGCGTGGTGTTGGCCCACGGCAGGCACTTGTTCTCGAGATGCGCGCGATCCATGGTGGAGAACAGCCAGGTACGAATGATGTCCTGACCCTGCGGACGCAGATCCATCGGGAACGTGGCGTTGAAAATGGCCTGGTTCTCTTCGCCCGGCTCCTCCCAACGGGTCACGATCTGCGGAGTGAGGGAGGAAGTGGCCCAGGTATCCATGATGTCCGGCTCGGCGGTGAAGCCGCCCGGCACGTCACGCTGGTCCTCGGTGTAGCCTTCCGGCACATCGTCGGTCGGGTCGATCGGCAGACGATCCTCGCTCGGGGTGATCGGATGGTCGTAATCCGGGGTGCCATCCTCTTTCACCGGGTACCACAGCGGGAACGGGACGCCGAAGAAGCGCTGGCGGGAGATCAGCCAGTCGCCGTTGAGGCCGTGCACCCAATTCTCGTAACGCACGCGCATGAAGTCCGGGTGGAAGTTCAGTTCCTTGCCGCGCGCGATGAGCTCGGCGTTCAGCTTCTCGTCGGTGCCGCCGTTCTTCAGGTACCACTGGCGGGAGGTGACGATTTCGAGCGGCTTGTCGCCCTTCTCGTAGAAGTTCGTCATACGCTTGGTCGGGGTCGGCTCGCCGTCCAGATCGCCGGCAGCGCGCAGCTCGTCGACGATGACCTTACGTGCGGAGAACGTGGTCTTGCCCGCGGTCTCCTGGAAGATACGCTTGCCTTCCTCGGATTCGATCCAATCCGGGGTGTCCATGACGATGCGGCCGTTGCGCTGGATGATGGAACGCAGCGGCAGGTTCAGATCGCGCCACCATTCGACGTCGGTGACGTCGCCGAACGTACAGCACATGGCGATGCCGGCGCCCTTGTCCATTTCCGCCGCCTTATGCGCCAGAATCGGCACCTTCACGTGGAACAGCGGGGAGTAGACGTACTGGCCGAAATACTGCTTGTAACGCTCGTCGTCCGGGTGCGCGATCAGCGCGCCGCAGGCGGCCAGCAGTTCCGGACGGGTGGTCTCGATGTAGATCGGGGTGCCGTCTTCGAAACGGAACGCCACCTTGTGGTAGAAGCCCGGATATTCGCGCGATTCCAGTTCGGCCTGGGCCACTGCGGTCTGGAACGTCACGTCCCACAGACCCGGAGCGTCCTTCTGATACGCTTCGCCACGGGCCAGGTTGCGCAGGAACGCCTTCTGGGCCACGCGCTGCGGATGCTCGCCGATGGTGTGGTAGGTCTGCGACCAGTCGATGGACAGGCCGAGGGAGCGCCACAGCGCCTCGAACTGCTTCTCGTCCTGGGCGGTGAGCTTCTCGCACAGCTCGATGAAGTTCTTACGGGAGATCGGCACCTGGTCCTTGGCGTCGATCTTCTTGCCGTCCGTACCCTCGAACGGCGGCACGAAATTCGGATCGTACTTCAGGGACGTATCCACGCGCACGCCGTAATAGTTCTGCACACGGCGTTCGGTCGGCAGGCCGTTGTCGTCCCAGCCCATCGGGTAGAACACGTCGTAGCCGTTCATGCGCTTGAAACGTGCGATCACATCGGTGTGCGTGTAGGAGAACACGTGGCCGACGTGCAGGTGGCCCGAAACGGTGGGCGGCGGGGTATCGATGGAATAAACGGCCTTACGGTCGCGGGTGCCCTGGAACTTGTAGACTCCGCTCTCGTCCCAGACTCCGCGCCACTTGTCTTCGAGACCGTCCACGCCGACCTTGTCGGGCAGCGGCGTGAGGTTCGCGTTGATGGTGTTATCTTGGCTTTCAGTCATAGTCGCTAGTCTAGAAAGCGAATGTGACAACTGCCGTCGTATCAGCGCCTATCGAACCGAATGCCGGAATCGCAGGCAAATCGCGGAAAATCCACATAAAAAACCGTGGAAAAATCAGTGCAGCGTCAATCTGTTCAACGGCAGCAGACGGTCGGTCAGATTCTTCGGATACCCCTGCAGCCCATCGGAAACGGCAAGGAAGTTCTTGCGCGTGTACAGCCAGTCGCTGGCCGCGTTCTCGCTGACGGCGCGCGCGTAATCGCGCATGCGGGCCTGATAATCGTTGTCGTTGGTCGCGGCCATGGCATTGGCGTAAGCCTGCTGTGCGTCGCCGTTCTCGAAATGGAACACGGACTGGCCGTTGTCGAAGACGCTTGCGTCACCTTCGTCGCTCATGGTGGTCAGCGCGATGTTATAGGTGCCGGCGTTCATGCGTTCCGTCACGTCCGCGGCGGAATCGAGCACTTCCAGATTGGTGTTGATATTGAGGTTTTCGATGGCGGTTTTCACGTCGTTGCCGATGCTTTCGTATTCCTTCGGCACCAGAATGTCGATTGGCGCGATGTAGTTCACTCCGAAATACGTGCGCATCCGTTGCCCCTGTTCGAGGTTGTAGGAGTACAGTCCGCTCAGGTCCTCATACCCGTCTTCCAGCGGGCTGATCGGCCCTCCCAGCGGCGCGTACGCGTCGGGCGCGTTCTTGGCGATGGTCTTCGCATCGATGGCGTATCGCGTCATCTTGCGGATCTGCTCGTCGGAGAAGGGGCTGTTGTTGTCGTTGTTGAACGCGAGCATCACCTTGTCGAAGCTGATGCCGCTGTCCGCGGTAATACCGTTGGTTTTGCCCAGTTCCGAGGCGGTTGAAGCGCTCAGCGGCAGCGCCATGCTGATTTTGCCGGCTTTCATGGCATCGGCCATGGATTCCTCGTTGGCGTAGTAGTAGAGCGTCACTTGCGATGATGCGGCTTTTTTGCCCCAATACGAGTCGTTGCGTTGCAGCACGATTTGCGATTGGTCCGCGGTTGACACGGTGAATGGTCCCGATCCGACCGCCGATTTCGCATAGTTGGTTTTGCTTTCCGCGTCGTACACGACGCCTGCACGGCCGGCCAGCGCGCGCAACAGCCGCGGATTCGGCTTGGCGAGCGTGATGACCACCGTATTCGCATTGGGATTGGTGATTTCCTTCAGATCACCAAGCTGGTCGGCTCCCACGTAATGGTTGTTGACGGCGTTCTGCAGCGACCAGACCACGTCGGACGAGTCGAGTTTGTGCCCATTGGCGAACGTCATGCCGCCGTTCAATGTGAACGTGTACGTGAGACCGTCGTCGGAAGCCTGCCAGGAGCTGGCGATTCCCGGCTGCAGTTTGTTGGTTTCGCTGCGTGACACCAGCGTTTCGTATACGTTGCCGAGCAGCGCTTGCTCCACGGCGGTGCCTTGTTCGGTGCGGATGTCAAGCGATTTCGGCGCATTGCCTTCGATGCCGACGGCCACCGACGAGTCGGAGACGAGCGTGCCGAAGGATGTGATGGGATTCTTGCGGCCTGTCAGCGACAGTCCCAGCCACAGCAGCACACTGAGCACGATCGCGACGCCGAAGAAGATCAGCCAGCGCGTCGCCTCGGCTTTCAGATTACGTTTCCGCCCGTTTTCATCCATGCACCCGAGTCTAGTTGACGCGTGCTACACGCCCGATGGCCGGGTGCGATTCGACGGAGTGCCGGCGCGGCGGCTGGTATGCGTCGGAATCACGCGGCGAACGCGCTCGGACACGTGTCGTTGAGGGGGCAGTCGGCGCAATCCGGTTTTCGCGCATGACAGATGACGCGGCCATGCAATATCAAACGGTGAGACAGATCGGTCCATTCTTCGGGAGGGAAGCAGGCGGTGACCTCACGTTCGATGGCCACCGGGTCAGGGGAGGGGCTCGCCCAGTCGGACCGCCACCGCAATCGCCCAGTCACACGAATCACATGCGTGTCCACAGGAAAACCGGGCACGCCGAACGCGTTGCCCAACACCACGTTCGCGGTTTTGCGGCCCACGCCCGGCAGGCTGACCAGCGAAGCCATATCGGCTGGCACCTCGCCCCCGAATCGCACGCACAACTCATGCGACAGCCCGATGATATTGCGCGCTTTCGTACGGAAGAAGCCGATGGTGCGGATGATGTCCTCGACGTGCTCGGGATTCGCGGCGGCAAGCTCCGCCGGACCGGGATATTCGCCGAACAGTTCCGGCGTGACCATGTTCACGCGCTTGTCGGTGGTCTGCGCGCTCAACACCGTAGCCACCAGCAGTTCGAAAGGAGAATTGAAGTTCAACGCGCATTTCGGATCGGGAATCTCCACGCACAACTGCTCGTATTCCTGATGCATGCGCGCGATCCGCGCCTTCTTCGATTCCCGAGGCATGCCTCCAGCCTACCCCTCGCATGCGGACGAACGCGGAAAACCTATGGAAACGTCGCAATCGGCAAAAACAGCGAAAATCCATCGAAAAAACGACAGAAAATCAGCAAAAAACAACAGGAAATCAGCGAAAGGCCAACGAAAACAAACGAAACCCGTCGAACATCAACGGAATGATCGCAAGAAAAAAGTCAGCTTTCGCCGGACTCGCCGTGAGCCGCATCCTTGGCCGCGGCCTCATGCTCATCCTCTTCCGGCGGATCGAAACGATAGCCGACGTTGCGCACGGTGCCGATGAGATGCTCGTACTCGCCGCCCAGCTTGGCGCGCAGGCGACGGATATGCACGTCCACAGTGCGGGTGCCGCCGTAATAGTCGTAGCCCCACACCTCCTGCAGCAGCTGCGCGCGCGTGAACACGCGGCCCGGATGCTGCACCAGATACTTGAGCAGCTCGAACTCCTTGTACGCCAAGTCGATCGGATGGCCGTGCAGACTGGCCGTATAGCCATTCGTATCCACCACCAAATCGCCGGAACGGATCAGACCATCCTCGTTCTGCACGCCCTGCTCGCCGGTGCTAGCGGCCGTGCTGGCCGGCGCATTGCCCCGTTCGGACACCAGACGCAGACGCCCCTCCACTTCGGCGGGGGAAGCGGAGGCCACCACCACATCGGCGATGCCCCACTGCGAATTCACCACGGTGAAACCACCCTCGGTGAGAATCAGCACAATCGGCGTGGACAGTCCGGACGCGTGAATCAGGCGGCACAGCGTTTTCGCGGTGGCCAAATCGTCACGCGCATCAAGAAACAGAATGGTGTTCTCCGGCATCTTCACCAAGCTCGCCGCATCCATCGGCAGAACGCGCACGCGGTGGGACAGCAACGCCAGCGAGGGAAGAACGGTGGCCGGGTCGCTAGCGAACGTCATAAGCGTAAGATCCGTCACGTCAGCTCCCTCATGTTCCCTATAACTGATGCCGCGATTGTACACTCGGTATGTGTTATCGGCGTTTCCTCGATTGTAACCGAAGTATGTGGACACTTACGGCTACATTTATTCATATTGCATACGGAATGACCACAATATGAAAAGGGGGTCCGAGATGACCGCTGAGAAGGCCACCGCCCAGGAAGCCACGCGGAAAGTCGCTTTTGCCAAGGTCCTGGCGATTCAGATCATCGCATACGTGGTGCTGGTGGCGCTCGCATTGGTTCCCGGCATGATGTACGGCGACGCCGCCAAACCGGCCGCGGTTCCGTTCACGATCATCGCCTCGCTGGCGATGGTCGTGCTGCTGGTGGTGTTCAGTCCGTTCCGCGACGGCGTCGCCGGCCATGTGATCGCCGCGATCGCAGGCCTGCTGTCGGCGATCTGCGCCACGACCGTGATGCTGGGCAATGTGATCTTCCCCGCCGGCCTGGATGGCGGCAAAAGCTTCTCCATGGAGGAAGCGTGGATCGCCGGCGTGGGCGGACTGCTGATCGTGCTGATCATCGTATCCTTCGGCCGGCAGATGGCCCGCGAAAACCGCACGCACCTGATCCGCTCGCTGTCGCACAGCGTGGTCGAAGGCGTCGCCATGATCGCCAGCGCGGGCTGGTGCTTCCTGCCGGTGCTCCTGCCGACAACGCATTCCAGGGCCGCCGCCATGTCCGCTGCCTCCGGAGCCACGGTGGACATGTTCAGCAACGTGACTACGACATGGGTCGTCGCCGCGATCGTGACGGTATTGGTGGCCGTGGCGTTCACCGTGTGCTCGTACTTCTGGCACCGCGACGCCGACCCCGAGCCGGATGCGCGTTCGCCGTGGATCGGCCTCGCACTGCTGCCGGTCATGCTGACCGGTCTCGCAGTCGGTCTGGCGGCGCTCGCCATCGTCGTGCTGTAAACGGCTGTTCTAATGACAAAGCCCGTAATCGCAATGATTACGGGCTTTTATTATGTTGGATTGGCAGTCAACCGAGGAATCCGAGATGCTCGAACAGCACCTTCACGCCGATAAGAATCAGCACGATGCCGCCGGCGATCTGCGCGGGCTTCTGCCACCGCGAGCCGAACGCGCGGCCGATATACAGGCCGGCGGCGGAGAACAGGCCGGTGGTGATGCCGATGATGACCACCGACAGCCAGATGTTGAGCGTCATGAAAGCGAAGCTCACGCCGACCGCGAATGCGTCGATGCTGCAGGCCACGGCGAGCGGCAGCATGTGCTTCCAATCGAATTCAGGGGTTTCCTTGGCGTTCTCCTCGTCCTCTTCGAACGCCTCGCGTACCATATTGCCGCCGATTAGGGCGAGTAGGCCGAAAATGATCCAATGGTCCACGGCGGTCACGTATTTGCTGAACGTGCTGGCCGCGAAATAGCCGAGCAGAGGGAAAAGCGCCTGGAATCCGCCGAACCACAGGGCGGTTTTGAACGCATCGACGCCGCGAAGCTTCTTGACGGTCAGGCCTTTGCCGATGGAGACGGCGAACGCGTCCATGGACACGGACACGCCAATGAGCAGAATCTGAATGAGCATAGCTGGTGAAAAGGTTCATCCCGCCGGTCTCCCCACGGGATGGGCCTCGACGGATTGCGTTCCGCCTACGCCTAGGAGTACCGACACAGAACTGCCACACGCGGATCGATGGTGTCCCGCGGGCTTTGAATTCAGCGAATACTGTTCGCATGCCGAAAATTACAAGCCACCACTATAACGCACAAGCCGCCCTTGAAACAAGAGCGGCTTGTTATCGTCTATCGTCGAGTCGGAATTATTTCGACTCACTTCTCGCTTCCGCATGCTGCGCATGCGGCTTCGCAGCATAGCTGCTCACTTCGGCTACTGACAGCGCACCGCGCTGTCAGCTTCACGCCTCAGCGAGGCGCTTGCGGGCTGCGACGATTTCCTCCTCGGCCTTAGCGGCGCCGGTCCAGTAATCGCCCGGCAGCACTTCCTTGCCCGGCTCCAGAGCCTTGTACTGCTCGAAGAAGTGCTTGATTTCAGCCTTGTGGTACTCGGACACGTCGTCGACGTCCTTGATGTCGTCGAAGCGGACGTCGGCCGGCACGCACAGCACCTTGTCATCTCCGCCAGCCTCGTCGACCATGTGGTACAGGCCGACGGCGCGGCATTCCACCACGCAGCCCGGGAACACGGAGTTCGGGATCATGACGAGCGCGTCGAGCGGATCGCCGTCCTCGCCCAGGGTGCCGTCGATGTAGCCGTAGTCATCCGGGTAGCCCATGGAGGTGAACAGGGTACGGTCCAGGAACACGCGACCGGTCTCGTGATCCACTTCGTACTTGTTCTTGGAACCGCGCGGAATTTCCACCACGACGTTGAAGGTTTCTGCCATTGTTTTCTCCTTGATCGATATGATCAGTAGTAGTTCGTTACTTAGGATACCCGCTTTCACGCCATGTCGGCACCATTTTCCGGATACCTATATGAATGGTGCTCAGTGCTGGGGAGATAAGGCGTGATGCGCTCGCTGGTCAACATCTTTTTGGCCGATTGTGATTGACTATCCTGCCTTGGAACGTTGGAAGAACAATTCCGTAGGTGGTTTTGCTCTTCCGTAGGTGGTTGGCTCTGGTATCCCTGCGGCAAAAAGGCTTGATTTCAGCCATTCTGTTTGCGTGGATTGACCGGAGAGCACCTACGGAATCAAAAAAACCACCTACGGAGTGCACAAAGCCGGGTTGAAAACGTGAGAAACGTCTTCAACCCGCCCTTGATCTATGTGTTTTGTGCTGGCTGGGTGCTAGGCAGAGTGCCTAGCACCCAAACTCACTCAGTCCTCGACCACCGTCAGCACGTGTGCCACGTCGGCCCACGGTGCCAGCGAGACGTAGTTGTCCCAGCTCCACTCGAACTCGCGTCCGGTCAGCTCGTCGCGTACCTTGAGCGGCTTGTCGGTGGCGAAACCGAAGTCGGGCAGTTCGATGTGCACGATGGACTGGTGCGTGTTGTGGCCGTCGAGGTTCACCACCACGATCACCGTATCCGGCTTGCCGGTACCGGTAAGCTCGGCCGGGGTCTGGCGCAGGAACGCCACCACGCCCGCGTCGTCGCTCGGCAGGACGTGCAGGTTGTGGTAGCTGCGGCATGCCGGATGCTCGGAACGGATTTTGTTGAGCGAGGTGAGCAGCTCGGAGATGCCGTACTTGTCGGCCTCGTCCCAATCGCGCACCTTGACTTCGTACTTCTCGTTGTCGATCTGCTCTTCGAAGCCCGGACGCTGCTTGTTCTCGATCAGCTCATAGCCGTTGTAGATGCCCCAGCTCGGAGAGCCCATCGCGGCGAGCACCGCGCGCACCGCGTGGCCGGCGATGCCGTTGTCGTGCAGGTAGGCGGTCATGATATCCGGCGTGGACGGCCAGAAGGTGTTGTGCTGGTAGAAACCACCGTCGCCGTTGGTCTCCTCCAAGTACTCCTCAAGCTCTTCCTTGGTATTGCGCCACGGGAAGTAGCAGTGCGACTGCGTGAAGCCGGCATAGCTCAGCGCGCGCATCATGCCCGGACGGGTGAACGCCTCGGCCAGGAACAGCGTCTCCGGATGCTTCTTCGTCACGGCGGCGATCACGTCCTGCCAGAAACGCACCGGCTTGGTATGCGGATTGTCCACACGGAAGATCGTCACGCCGGCCTTGATCCACAGGCCCATGATGCGTTCGGTTTCCGCTTCGATGCTTTCCATGTCGGCGTTGAAATCGATCGGGTAGATGTCCTGGTACTTCTTCGGCGGATTCTCGGCGAATGCGATCGTTCCGTCCGGCTTGGTGCGGAACCAGTTCGGATGCTGCTTGACCCACGGGTGGTCAGGCGAGCACTGCAGCGCGAAGTCGAGCGCCACTTCGATGCCCAGCTTGTGCGCGTAATCGCAGAACGCCTTGAAATCGTCCATGGTGCCGAGCAGCGGGTCGACGGTGTCGTGGCCGCCCAGCTCGGAGCCGATGCCGAACGGGGAACCCGGATCGTGCGGTCCGGCGATCAGCGTGTTGTTGCGGCCCTTGCGGTTGGTCACGCCGATTGGGAAGATCGGCGGCAGGTACACGATGTCGAAGCCTTCGGTCTTCGCGCGGTCGAGGCCGGACAGCGCCGTCTTCAGCGTGCCCTGCACGATCTTGCCGTCGGCGTCGAAATACGCGCCTTCGGAACGCGGGAAGAACTGGTACCATGCGGCGAAGCTCGACTTCGGACGTTCCACGCGGAAGCGCTGCGGATTCGACGCGCTCAGGCCGTCGCGCAGCGGATTGGTTTCGTGCAGGCTTGCGATTGCGTCGGTGGTCGCCGCGGCAAGACGCGCGGTCGCGTCGAGCGACTTGTCGGCAACGGCCTTCGCCGCTTCGCGCAGCGTCTTCTTGTCGTCGGCGGTCAGCTTGGAATCGCGTGCGCCAGCCCAACGTTCCAGCAGCTGCGCGCCGGATTCCAGCGCGTTCTCCGCATCGTCGCCGACCTCGACCTTGATTTGCGCGTCGTGCAGCCAGGAAGCGTACGTATCCTCCCAGCCTTCGACCACGATGTGCCATTCGCCGAGCTGCTTCTTGACGTCGGCGTAGCCGTCTTCCCATGGCTTCAGGTCGCTGTGGTCGCCGATCTTGACCATCGCTTCCCAGCGGTCCAGGCCGGGGTTGGTGCAGATCATCGGGAAGCGGCCCTTCTCGGTGCCGCGCGTGTTGCGCACGGACACGGTGGCGCCGGCCTTGGTGCGGCCTTCGATGAACACCTGCGCGGTGACCTTGAATGCCTCGCCAAGCTCCACGCGGGCCGGGTACAGGCCGTTTTCGGCGGACGGAGTGATGTCAAGAACGTTTACGCGGCCGAACTGTTCCGGGCTGGTGCGGTTGATGATAGGTGCTGGAGTTTCGCCGACGGTTCGCTTCGTTGCGGTTTTCGGCTTGGAAGTGCGCTTGGTGGTTGGTTTTTTGGTTGTCGTCTTCGCGGTTGATTTCGCGGCTGTCCTCGTTGTCTTTGTGGCCGCTGCCTTAGCTGTTGTCTTTGCTGTTGCCTTCGTGCGCGGTGTCGCGCTTGATGATGTTGCTTCATTCATATAGCCGATTATAGAGGTAGTTGTGTTCTTTTTGTGATTTCCCTTTTCGTAACGATTACGGCGATGCGGCTACAAGTGCTTTCTTCAAATACTTTTGGTAAAGCGTTTTAATACATGATTTGCGATTATGTTCGATTATGAAGGCTACAGCGGCATGACCATACGTTGTGCGCGTCGGTTGCGTTCGATATGTATGGGGACTTTATATAAAAGGAGCGAGACGTCCTAGAAAAACAAAAAACCGGAAACCAAAAGGTTTCCGGTTTCAATTGGTAGCGGGGCATGGATTTGAACCTTGGACCTCTGGGGACACCAGAGGTCCAAGGTTCAAATCCATGGGGCTTCTGAGCTTATCCAAGCTCAGTTTAGCCGCGTGAAGATCAGGATGCCCATGATGGATCATGAGAAACAAAATCAGCGCACCGGTCCCATGGCGCAAAAGCATCGAAGGGTGGACTGACACCCTTAGGGCGGCCGGCCTATCAGCACAAACCATCAAAAGCCGACGATACAAGATGATTCATCTATCATGGCTACTCATGCCGTCAGGCCCCAAAGACGTGACCACGGAGCAGATCGTGCAGGTCTTTGCGCGACAACAATGGAAACCAGAGACGCGCAAAGCATACAGGAACACCATATCGTCGTTCTTCCGATGGCTGCATAAAAGCGGCAGACGGTCGGATGATCCGAGTCTGGACGTGCCAAGGGTGAAGAAGCCGCACGCGCATCCCAGACCATGCCCGGACCGTTACATCGCTGCGGCGATGGAGATGGCCACGCCGCCGGAACGGCTCATGATCCGGCTGGGCGCGGAGTGCGGACTGCGGCGTGGCGAGATAGCCGCCGTGCACAGCGATGACGTGGTGGCTGACAGTACCGGCCGGTCATTGATCGTGCGCGGCAAAGGCGACAAGCAGCGCATAGTGCCGTTGCCGGATGATCTGGCCGGCATCATCATGGACGCGCGGGGCTACCTGTTCCCTGGCCGGTTCGGCGGACATGTGGAGGAGTCCTATATCGGTGACCATATCAGCCGTCTGCTGCCGGACGGATACGCCGCGCACACGTTGCGCCACCGGTTCGCCACCACGGCCTACGCCGCTACACACGACCTGTTTGTTGTCGCGGAACTTCTAGGCCATGAGTCTGTGGAGACCACAGAGCATTACGTGGCCATGCCCGACGGCCGTCTACGAGAGGCAACGGCGGCCGTCAGACTTGACGTTTAGGCCGCGTGGCGTGCCGAGAGCCGTGCTTTCTTGGTGCGAGCCGCCTTCGTCACGTCATTGTCCTTCCAGTAGCACCATATCGCGCTCAATGCCGTCCACGCGAGCGTCACAAACTGCGTCACGGTCGCGTCATCGATGTTGAGCACCGGATGGCCGAACATCGTCAATGCCTGGTTGACGAGCGCGAGCAGGAGCACGAGGAATCTGGATATTGTGCCGCCGTCGATTCTCGGCGTCGTGGTCTCGGCGTCGTCATCGGCGGCGGCCATGATCTGCGCCGAGACGGGCATTGCGGCATATTCCGTTGTGTTGGCCGTCGGGAGTCGGTTTTCCGTCGTGTCGGTCATTTCGTCGTCCCTTCCAGCTTGCTGATTTTTTCGGACAATTCACTGATCTGCTGCTGCTGCGTCTCGATGGTCTTGGTGAGATGCTTCAGCATTCCGGGGATCTCGAAGCAGATTGTGTTGTAGATGTTGCCGCCCGGTGCCGATCCCTTGTAGCTGTATTGCATGATGCTGTCACGGACACGCTGCGGCAGCTCGTAGGCGAGCAGGTTGTACATGTTGCCGCCCGGTGTGGCGTTCTTTCCGTTGGGCTTGTAGGCCCAGTTCCATACTTCGTCGCCTGCATTGGCCATGGCGTTTCCTCCGTATCCGTTGATTTGGTTTGCTTTGTCGATGACCGCCTGCCAGTCGAGGCCGTTCGGACACAGGTCTGGGCAGGCCGGGTGAGTGTAGGGTGGTACGTCGCGGTGTAAAAAGATGTTTTTGCCGCGTTCGAGATGTCCGAGACCATGCCTCCTTGCGATATCGGCACACAATCGTGCCGACGCATTAACGCACGCCTCGGTGCATGGGATGAAATCTAGCCCGCCCTGGTGCTCGATGCTGATTGACCGCAGATTGCTGACGGCGGACCCGTCGGCCCACGCGCCATTATCTTCTGAGACGTATTGGTGGATCTCTCCGTTACCTCCGACTCCGTAGGTGCTGGACGCTTGTGAGCTGGACCGTGAGAAAAGCGTGTCTGTGCCGGCCAGGTATCCGGCCATGACATGCAACGTGATGCGGTCAACCTTGTTGCCTTGGCGTCCGTCGTAATGGTTCGGTGAGCCTTTCCATATGATGCCTTCCATATATTCCTTTCAGTCGAACAGGTCTTCAGGTGGTTCCGGCGGCGGTGGTGGGGCTCGACGGTAGATGTGGTCGATGAGTTGCCGGTTCCATTGCCATAGGCGTTGGTTGTCGGCCTGCATCTTCTGTGCGAGCCTGTAGGCTTCCATCTTGTTCTTCGCGGCGGCCGAGAGGGTGGAGACCAGTGCGCCGGCGACCGCGCCGATAGCGCCGACGATGGCGATGATGAGAGCCGTCATGCGGCCGGCCACATCATGGTTGCATAACGATTGTCGGAGATTTGCCCGCCGCCGCGACGCGAGTAGACGATGACTCCGGTGGGTTTGACGATGAACACGCCGATTGAGGTGTTGTTGGAGCACATCGGTGCGAAATTCAGTTCGAGCGGCGGTCGTGCTTCCTCGGGGAGCGTGCCGGGCATTTGGCTTTCGCTCCATCCTTTGTTGCCACTGTCCGAAAGATTAACCGTGACGTAAACGAATCCATGTTTTATCATGTATTCGCATTTCCAGCCTGATTTGTTGACGAGCGTTGTTTTGGCTTTGTCGTCGGCGGTGTACCAGTGTGCGTGATGCCAGCTGGTCCCGTTCCAGATGTACGGGCCGGTGTTGTCGCCGTCCGAGGTGACGAAGCCGGTCTGGCCGACCGTGGCCGTCTGTGCCTTCAGCGATTCGAGCGTGGTGGCGATCACAGGTGTCGCGCCGGCTGGGGTGGACCGTTGGTCGACCGTGTAAAGCGCCTGCTCTACCGTGTCGGCCATGGCCTTGAACGAGTCCGGCGCGGTTGATACGAGGTCGGAACCTTCGGGATATGAGAGCCCGTAGATGGGTGTTGTTGCTGTCATTGTGTTCCTTCCTTTTCGGCGGTGGGTGAAGAAGTGTCGATGATCTGGATCATCGAGAGGTCGCAGATGTGCAGGTCGAGCTGCTGCCAGCTGAGGGTGGGCAGGTCGTCCCATGTGATTTGTTCCGTCAGCAGCGGCCGGAGCGCGGCCAGCGTCGCTTCCTGGGTGAGTGTGGGCTTGCCCGCGCGCCACCGGTATGAGAGTGTTCCGCCGATGGTCGTGATGGGGCCGGTGAAGGACGGTCGGCCGTCTGAGCCGGTCAGGGCCGACGCCTTGGCCTTGACGATGATGAATGGGCCGGATGGGCTTGCCTTGTACAGCCATGGCCGTCGTGCCGGGTCGATTCGCGTGCTGTTGAACGTCACTGTCTCCGGGACCATGCGCAGATCGCGCGATTCGAGCCATTGCGCGATGTTGGCGCGGTCCGTGTCGCTGACGTTCGAGGTGCCGCCGCTGTTCCATACGCCGCCCGAGTCGTCCACGGCGAGCATGTCGGAATCGATGGTGAGGCTCTTCTGCATGGCGGTCAATTGTGGTGGCAGACGGTCCTGGTCTCCCATCGTGATTTCCACGTCGTCGAAAGAGAGCTTGCCGTTGTCCGATTTGACGCGTTTCGCGTTGATGACGACCTGTGTCAAAGGTTCGGTGATGCTCAGATCCGTCGATGCCTCGATGTCGGCCGCCGAGAGTGCGTATCGTGTCTCTCCGTCGGTGAGGACGTTGAGTCGGCCATCGGCTGACAGATGCACGGCGATTTGGTCGGCGAGGAACAGCGGCCTGATGGTGGATGCTGCGCCGTCGTAGACTTCGTGCCATTGAGGGAGTCGTGGCCCGGCGGTGAGCCGGTGCAGCAGGTCGAGCTGCGATGGGTGGTCTGATGGCGTGTATGGTGCGACGCTTGACGGCAGGGCGAGCCCGTCCAGTTGGGCTTCCGGCGCTCCCTGCGCCGAGGCCCTGCGGTTCATCTCCTTGAGTCGTGCGGATGGCGTGCCTATCCAGTGCGCGCCGTTCCATTTCGCGGCCGTGTCTGTCGGTCCTTGGGATTGCAGGCGTTTCCATATGGCCATCCTCGATGTGGCGGAGAGTTTGAGCAGCCACCCGCCGTCGCTGGCCGGTTCGATGCTGCCGCCGGTGGACACGCTGCCGGCGAACATTGTTTCGGATGGCGAGTCTGACGAGTCTGGCGAGTCTGGCGAATACGTCTTGTGGAGCGAGTCGATGGGGATGCGCAGATCGCGCCAGCCGCCCATCGCTGGCGTCAGGTCCATCCATCGCGGCTGGTTGGAGAATTGGACGACCACTTTCATGCCGGCTAATGTCAATGCCTGGCCGGCGAGCCGTCCGGTCTTGTCGCGCAGGGTGAAGGTCATCACGGCAGGTTCGGGCTGTTCGTCGATGCTGTCGCTTCCCCAGTCGACGGTGAAAGAATCGAGGGCTGCGATGTCCTTGGCTGAGTCGTTCACCGGTGTCCAGCCGTTGCCTGTGTCGATGAACATGAAGCATTGCTGCATCTATCTCATGACCTCCTTGCGTCGTAGTTGGCCAGGAGCCGTTTGATGGCCTTGGCGGTGCCGTCCTTGTCGATGACCTCGCCGTTGATCTCCACGTTCCAGGTGTTGATCACGGCTGGTGTGGCCGTGTTGCCTTGTGCGGAGAGGTTGAGTGGCATGGCCGCTAGTCTGCGGTTGGCGCGGCTGATAGCGGTTTCAACGTTGCTGTCGAACCCGTTGTTGAGGCCCTGGGCGAAACCGGTCATGATGGCCTGGCCGGCGGGGATGAGCAGGCGACGGTCGTAGCTGATCGGGCCTTTGTGGGCCTTGATCCAGTCGCCGATGCCGCTGATCCAGCCGGTCACGTTGCTCCACATCGATTTGAGGCCGTTGAGGAATCCGCTGATGATGCTTGCGCCGGCGTTGTAGAGCAGTGTGCCGGCTCCGGAGAAGAAGCCGCCGATTGTGCCCGGGATGCCACGGAACCATGAGACGACGCCGTTCCAAGTGTTTTTCGCGCTGTTCGCGGCGTTGTTGAAGGCCCCGCCGATGGAGCTGCCGAGGCCGCTGAACCATCCGAGGATGCCCGAGACGCATCCGGCGATGAAATTGGTGAAGCTCGACCACACGGCCTTGCCGGTGTTGGTGCAGGTGAAGAAGTAGGTGAGTCCGGCCACGAGCGCAGCGATGAGCGTGATGACCAGCATGATCGGGTTCGCGGCCATGACAGCGTTGAGCAGCGCCTGCGCGGCCGCGGCCAGCTGCATGGCCGTGGTAACGGCGGTGACGACTGCGACGGCTCCGCCGACCGCGGCCACGAGAGGGGTAACGAGATCCAGATTCTGACTGATCCAGTTTCCGGCGGTCTTCAGCCAGCCGCCGACCGTCTGCGCTGCCGAGGCGACGGCGGTGAGCATGTTGCCGAAGGTCACGACGGCCGGTTGTCCTCCGGTCATGGCGTTCACGACGTTCATGATTCCGTCCCAGAGCGATTGCAGTCCGCCGCCGACGGATTGCGCGGCCATCTGCAAGGCGGCGAACGCCCCGGTGTCCTTGACCTGTGCGAAGAACGTCTGCAATCCCTGCGTGCCGGTCTGCGCGAGGTTTGTGACTGCCGTCGCGGCCGCGTTGATGCCGCCGGTGACGGCCGGTTTGAACAGGTTGAACGCGTCGGTCAGGCCGCCGGTGACGGCTGCTTCGAGGTTTCCCATCGCGCCTTCGATGGTGCTTGTGGAGGTCGCGGCCTGTTTCGCCACGTCGGTCATGCCGAGGTCCATCAATGCCTTGTTGAACTCGTCTGCGGTGATCTCGCCCTTGGACATGGCGTCGCGGAAGTTGCCCGTGTACGCGCCGTTCTTCAGCAGCGCCTCCTGGAGCTTGCCGGACGCGCCCGGAATGGCGTCGGCAAGCTGGTTCCAGTTCTCCGTGGTCAATTTTCCCGCGCCGGCGGTCTGCGTGAGGACCATGGCCACGCTTTTGAAACTGTCGGCGTTGCCGCCGGCCACCGCGTTGAGGTTGCCGGCCGCCTCGGTCAGTTCCATGTAGTTGCCGATGCCGTTTGCCGCGAGCTGGGCGGTGGTGTTCTGGATGTCATCGAGGCCGTACACGGTGGCGTCGGCGTATTTGCGTGTTTCCTTCGCTGCTGCCTGCACGGCTTTGGTGTCGATGCCGGCGAAGCTCATGGTGTTCATGAACTTGTCGGTGCTGTCCGACATGTTCACCACGTCGCCGGCGAAGCCCTTGATGGTGTCCCACAGCGCGGTCACGCCCTTGACGGCCAATCCGCCGATGGCGCTGCCGAAAGCGGCCGCCTTCGTGGTGGTCTTCTCGAACGCCTTGACGGCATCATCGGCGTTGCCGGTGATGCGCACGCTCATGATCGCGCTGTGCGCCATGGTTCACTCCTTCCGTGTTTCTTCCGCTTCCTTGAGCAGTTCGGCCAGTCCGGTGCCCCAATCCAATTCGCTGGCTTCGTTCCTCCACTGCCATGGCGTGCCGCCGAAACGGCTCGCCAGGAGGAACGAGAGACGGCCGAGCGAGTCTTGGGGCCACGCGGCTAGTCCGTAGGGTTTCCCTCTTCCGGTTCCTCCTTCGCGGCAGCGAGGTCGAATGAGGCCACGGTGTCCAGCCAATGCTCGAAGTCTGGCAGATTGCGGCCGGCCATGCGCAGGGCCGCGTAGGCCGCGTATGCGCCGGAACGGACGGGTGACTGGGTGATTGGCCCCCAGCCCACGTCGATGGCGTGCGCCTCGGCCTTGCATGTCGCGCGCATCGTGATCGGCACGGTCTCGCTGGTACCGTCCGTGTAGGTGATTCTCGTGGTTGCCATTATTTTCCTTTCACTTGCTTCAGTGTCTTGTCGATGAAGTCCTTGTAGACCTTTTGCCATTGGCTCTCGGTGGAGGCGACGCCGTTGTTGACGAAGAGACGTGGCTTGATGTGGCGGGCGGGCCACCCGTAGTTGATTGGTCCTGCGTAGGGCACGGCCTTGCGGCCGGCGCGGATGACGCCGGCGCGTTTCGTCGCTCCGACACGCAGGCTGCCGGCCAGCCGGCCGGTTTTGCCTCGTGGGGCGAGGTTGCGGACGGCGGGCAGTGCGATCTGCGCGGCCTCGCGGTTCACTTCCTTCAGGTCGTCCATGTCCGCTCCGGCCTTGCGCATCGTCTGCACGAAGCGTTTCTGGCCGACGACCATGAGTGCCTTGCCGGCCATCACTTGCCCGTGTACGGTGCGTGGGCGACGTTCGTGACGGCGAAGCTTAGATCGTTCGTGTTCTTCGACTTGACGTCGCCGCCGATGGCGATTGGCGCGATGGTGACGTTGAAGGTCCACTGGATCTTGCCGGTCTTGTTCGGGACGAACTGGGCCGGCAGCGTCTCGCTCTTGTGGTCGAAGAGCCAGACGGCCAGACCGTCCTCGCTGAAGTCGTCGCCCACGGTGCCCTCGAAAGTCCATGTGGTGGTCGTGTTGGTCTCTTCGGACCCGTCGAGGTAGGTGGTCGGGTCGTCGCTGCTGTTCGACGGATTCAGCTGCGCCTTGGTCAGGTCGGCGCTGAAGTCCCTGCCATTTGCGGTGTCGGTGATTTTGAAGATGCCTGGTCCGAGCGTGCGGATCTTTCCAGTCATGATTGTGTCCTTTCTAATCCAACGGGTTGAGGGTTATGGTGTAGGCGGCCAGGCTGCCCACTCCGGTCAGGTTGAACGTGCTTGGTTTCGCGTCCCGCAAGTTCACCTGGCGGTCGTGCAAGCGTTGCACGCCGTCGGTCAACAGGTCCAAGGCGGCCGCCTGCGTGGCCATGGTGCCGGCTATGAGGTTCACTGTCCAAGTGATGGTCTGCATATGCCAGCCCTCGAACGTGAGTTCCGGCGGGTCTATCAGCACCGCTATTCTGCCTGGCAACGGGCGGGCGTCCTGCGCGTCGATGGTGACGACGCAAGCGAGGTCGCCCATGGCGTCCGTCAGCATGTCCATAAGGGCTTCGCGCTCTCGTGTTACTTGGCTGCTCATGCGATCACCACGCTCCCGGTCAGGATGCCGGCCGCGTTGAGTTTCATCCACACCGAGCGCAACGGGTCGCTGCTGACCCTGAACGGTTCCAGCGTGCCGTCGCCCACGCTCATGACGCCCAGCCGGGCGTCGCGGCTGTTGTACAGGTCCGCAGCACAACTCACGATGCAATCGGCCAGCACTTCGTCCTTGATGGACGCCGTGCCCACGGCGCTTGCCACATACGCCTTGGCGGCGGCCAGCTTCGCGGCCAAGCGTTCATCGTCACCGCTTGGCACGCTCACTTCGTTGCGCAGCTGGGCCAGCAACTGTTCGTCGTTCATGGTCACATCCCGACGGCAGTGAACTTGATAGGCAACAAGCCGTCGGTGAAGGTCGCGGCCACGGCCATGTACCCGTACACCGAATAGTTGTCCACGATGTTCACGGGGTCGGTGTTGGAAAGCTGGGTGGGGCCGCCGCTCTCCCACACGGTGACGGCGGTCGGGTCGATGAACGCGGCGGTGCCGGTCGGGGCCTTCGGCAGCAAGTACACCGGCACGCGCATGAGGTCGCCCACCACGCCGGTGACGTCGAAAGCGCCGATGGTATCCGACCCCTTGCCGGAAATGTCCATGAACCGGTTGCCCGAGTCCTTGAGCTTGATAAGGGCCAGCGCCACGTCCTTGGAAACGCCCAGACGGGTCATGGCCGCGTTCCTATCGTCCATCACCTCGGCGGCGTCAAGGATAAGGCCGGCCCACTGGTCTGTCGTCATGTCGTTCAAAGCGGCCGGAGCCGTGATGTTGTTCGGGTTGTCGGCCGCGTCGCGCTGGGACTTGATGAGGTCGTACAGGTAGGTGCGCACGGCGTTTTCGGTGGACTTCGCATAGGCGTTGTTCAGGGCCTTCAGCGCCGTGTTAAGCATGGGGGTGGTGCTGCGCTCGATGGTCTGGCGCGAAAGCGTGGTGTAGCCGCCATAAGTGTTGATGTCGGCGGTCTTGGTGCCGAACTTAACCTTGCCGAAGGTCAGGGCCGCGCCCTCGGCGGTCTGCTTGTCCACGGACGTGGAGTCCTCGCTCACCACGTTGTATTCCATGCTCATACCGATGGCCGGCAGCGTGTCGCGGGTGAGGATGTTCGTCACCTTGCGGCGCTGTTCGATCAGGCGCAAGTCGTTGGCAATCCATGCCACGGTGTTGCCGGTGTCGCCGGTAACGATGGCGTCGCGGGTCTGGCGCATAAGGTCGATGGCGGCCGCGTGGTCGGCATTGCGTTCGTCGCTCAGCGCCTTGAGATAGTCGCCGGCGGTGCGGAACTCTCCGCCCAGCTCGGCCGGCGGGGTGGTCTGGATGCCGGCGGCCACGGTGGCCTTGATGCCGCGCAGTTCCTCCCCGAACGCCTCCAAGCGTTCGTTCACGTCGCGCTGTTCGTTGTCGTTGCCCATACTGGGTGCCTCACTTTCATTGTTGGTTGTGATGGTCTGGGAACGCTGACCGGTGATCTCGGCGGCCGGATACGCGGGGATGCCGGTAACGGCAACCTCGAACAGGTCCACTTTGCGGCGGTGTACCTCGGTAACGCCGTCGTCCGAGTCGATAACCCTGTTTTCCACCGGCCTGAAGCCGATGCTGAAGCCGTCGTAGACGCCTTCACGCACCAGTTCGGCGGCCTCACGTCCGCTTTCGGTGTCGGCCAGCTTCGCCACGACGTGCAAGCCGTCCGCTTCGCTGCGCATGTCGGTCAGCTTGCCGATAAGGTCGCCATGCTCGCGGCTCACCTTCACGGTCTTTCGTGTGCCGAAGTCGCAATCGGGGTCTATCACCTCGGCGTAATCACTGAACAGCGCATATCGCTGATTGAAGGGCACGGCCACGCCCTCCAAGGTCATGCCGTCGCAGGTGTCGCCGGTGTCGCGCAAGCGTAGGCCGGTGACGTTGAGCGTGCGCGCCTCCATAAGCCTTTCGTCATGCTCATTGCTCATTTGCATTGCCTCCAATCGGTTGAATCTGGGCCGCCTGTTCGGGCGTCAACGGCGGCAAGCCCTCGCGTTCGCGCACGTCGTCCACGGTGAGCCAACCGGAACCGATGGCGGTCTTGTAGGCGTTGTAACGGTCGGCCATATCGGCGCGGCGCGAACTATCCCAGTCGAAGCGCACAACGCGGCCGCGCGGCAACAGGCCGCTTAACAGTTCCTCAAGCTCTCCCGTATATGCCGCAAGGGTGTAGTCGGCAAACTCAATCCAGCTTTGCTCGATGTTGGAATAGGTAAGGTTGCTGCCGTCCACGGCGGCAAGCATGATGCTGGCCGGGATGCCCAACAGGCGTGCGATCTGGGTGGTGTCGAACTTCTGAGTCTCCAAAAACTGCAAGTCCGCCGGCTTCATATCAAGCGGCACATAGGTAAGGTTGCTGCCAACCACCTTGATGTCGCCGGCCTTGCCGGCCTTGCCCCAATCGTCCTTCGCCTGTTTCGCGCTGTCGGGCGTGATCTTCTGGTCGCTCTTCAGATAGCCCTTCACGTTGGAAGAATCGGTGTAGAAGCGGGCCTTGTAGTCGCGGGCCATCTTCGCGCCCTCCACCTCCTCGCGCGCCGCCGAAATGGGGCCAAGGCCGCGCAAGCGGCCGGGAACGTTCAGGAACTTCAGGTGGGTAACATCGTCGGGCGTGTACTCGCGGCCAAGATATGAATAGCGAAGCACCGGCGCGGCGGGGTCGCGGCCGTCGTCGCGCACGGTCACCAGAGACGGCGGCAAGACTTGGCACGACACCACTTCGCCGCCATAGCGCAGTTTGCGAACGAACGCGTTGCCGTCCAAGCACAGCGACGCCACGATGTCGCTGATGAAGTCGCGGCGGCTTCGGTTGGCGTCCGGTCGGTCGATGATGGACGTAAGCGTGTTGAGTTTCACGCCGCCGCGCATTTCGTGCAACGGCAAGCCGGCGATTGCGGTCTGGAGCACCTGGACGCCACGGAACACGGTGGACAGTTGCAGCGGGTCATACGCGGCCGTGCGGCTGGGCGGCATTATCTCGGCCGGCATGTCGTCCACGGCGGCCACGCCGCGCGTGATGATCTTGCCGGCGAAGCGTAGCCGCTGAAAAAAACCGAAGTCGTTCATGCGACACATCATGCGCGCTCACGCATGGCCGTGGCGAGTGGCGTGCGCCATTGCCCGCCACAGTCCGCCATAGCCGTACATGGTCAGAATATTTGCAACGGCCCTTCGGGTTCGGGCCGGTGGGATACGCCCCACGCGGCAAGCATGGCGCTTTCGAGCGGCGATGTCTTGCCGGTGCTGCCGCGCCGTGATATGCGCCAAGCGTCGCCGCTCCATGCGCGCGCGCTGTTCGCCGCGCTGGCGTCCAGCTCGGTGTCTGCCGCGTGCCGCACGGTGCCGTTCTCAAGGCCGCTCACGAACGACTGGCCCACGCTGAGAAAATCGCCGGCTTGCATGTCCACGAAACGCACAACCGGGTCGCCGTTGATGTCGGCCAACGCCTTCAGCCGGTCGCACAAGTCGCCGTTCGGGCCGCGCGAGTCCATGCACAGGGGCGCGTCGTAGGTGGCGCACAGCCTGGTTATCTCATTGGGTGCCGCGCCGGTGCCGTCCAGCACCTTGAGCAACTGCACGTTAACGGTGCCGTCGTGTTCCAATATTCCGGCGCTAATCGCCGTGTGGGTGGCGTCAACGTCCACGGCGGCACCGAACACCACGGGGCGGCCGGCCAAGTCGCCGGGCGCTATCGGCCAGCATGTGGTGGCGTTCCACAGGTCGGCCGATATGATGCGCTCGGCTATGCCCACGTCGCGCCGGTTGGCGAAGGCTCGCGCCCAACCGGCCTTGTTGTCCCCGAACTGCTGGCGGAAGTCGGCCAACTGGCGCAAGTCCCACAACAGGCCGGCGGCCGGGTGCCAGCGTGCCACGGCCTTGAGGTCTTCGGGGTCTTCGTCGTCGGGCAAGCCGAAGTCGAACCACGCCGTGCGTTCGGGTACGTCGCCGGCGCGCAAGCCGTCCAACAGAGTGTTGAAGAACGTCGAAGCGGCCGTGCCTTCGGTCGATGTAATCCACATCTGTGGTTGCACGCCGGTGAACCTTAAGCGGGTGTTCATGGTCGGCCCCAAGCCGTCCAAGATCATATAGCCGGCCTCTTCGGTCAGGCTAAACGCCTCGTCCAAGGTGAATTTGTCCATCTGCACGCCGTGGCCGGCCACCTTCGTGACGGCCAAAGGGCGTATGAAGCTGCCGTTGGTGAACCGCTGTTCCATGCCGCCGTTGCTCAGTCGTGGCTTCAGGGCCAGCGGTGCCAGCCGGCTGTCCCTCAGTTGTTTCACGTATTCCTTGAAGTGCTGTTCGGCGTCCTTGCCGGTCTGGGCCAAGTAATAGATCTTTCTATCGCGTCCAAGCTGGGCGTTGCGCGTGTCCTCGGTGTCTATCAACGTGCTTTTGCCGCACTGGCGGGGCGTGGTAAGCACGATGGTGTCATACCGGTACGTGCCTGTGGCGTCGTCCAGTTCGCCGGCCACGTCGGCAACGTACCGTTGCCAAGGCAACAACGGTTTGCCCAACAGTTCGGCAGTGCGCGCCACCACGTTGCCGTCTGTGCGGCGCGATGGGTCGCGGCGCGTTCCGGCTCGCATAAGCGGCGGTTCCCTGGTCATGCCTTCGCCTCGGCCAAGTAGGCGGCCAAGTCTTCGTCCACCTTCGGTTCCGGCGGGTACATGTCCTGAAGGCGCTGCACGTTGTCCAAGTACGTGTTCATGTTGCGGCTGATCTCCTTGCCGGCGTTGCGCTGTGTGTCGATGTTCTGGGCCAAGGACAACAGGCTGGCGCATAGCGTGGTGGCGAACGGGTCAAGGTCGCCGCCCGAACGCTCGGTAAGGCTCTCGATCAGCCGACGGGTGGCCTTTTCCTGTTGCCCGACGTGCCGGCCGGCGGTATCGTCGAAAATGTCGAACGTGTTTTGGCTCATTTATCCGTATCCTTTCTTTTCCTTGATGTTCCAACGTTTTCGCCTAGTTTTTCCTCCCGTGTTGGGGGGAGAAAAAACTGGGCGCGGGGTCTTTCCCAGCGCCGCGAGTTTAAAAAATCACCATTCCGGGCGCAACGATGGCACCGAAGATGGCATGGAACGCAAGCCAAGGGCCGCGAGTCGCTGGCGGCGGGCCGCTTGCCTCGCGTCTATCGTCTCTTGCGACAAGTGGAGGGCGTACCACTGGCGCACCAACTGCCTGTACATGTCGTTACGCGCCCGTGCCATGCTCTCGGCATAGCCGGGGTCCAGCACCTGTATGTCGTAGTCCAGCGCTATCCACTCGGCCAGCATCTGCGGGTGCTTGCGGCTGGCTGGTATGGTGCGCACCAGCCACACGTCCAACGGCGCGCGGCTCTTGGCGAACTGGCGGTAGGCGGCAGACCAGGCCATGGCCACGGCCCGCCGCTGCTCCATGTCCGCTTCGTCCACGCGCATGGCGACGGCCAGCGAAGCCCACGACACAACCGGGTCGCTTGGTCTCGCGTGCTGGGCTATGTAGTCCGCGGCCTCCCGGTCACATGAACCGGGCGGGCACACGATCATGTGCAAGCGGCAGCCATAGCCATACAGCACGCGGTCTTGCCGCGAAGCGTTGCAATGCTTGCACGCGCGGCGTAGGTTCGGCACGGTGTCCTTGCCGCCATGCGCATGGGGCACTATATGGTCGTCTTCGGTGCCCACCTTCGTACAGCCGGGCAGTTCCAACCAACAGTCGTTGCCCCACGCCGCTATCTCGGCCGAACGGATTGACGGGGCGACTACTTGCCTACGCGGCACTCTGGGCCGCCTTGCTCTTGCGCTGAGCGACGAACATGTCCAAGTCCGATACTTCATATAGCACGGGGCAGTTGGGTGCATCCGTGGGCCGGTAGAACACCGGGCCGTAATGTTCGCCGCGCCACTTGCGCAACAGGCTTTCGCTCACGCCCAAATATCGGGCCGCCTGCTTGGCCGTGAGCTTCGCGCGTGGGTTCATATGCCGGCCTCAGAATCTTGGTCGGTGCCGCAGTTCGCTTGCACAATCGCTTCGGTGATGGCCGGAATCAACCATGTGGCGAAGCGCAAACGCCTATGGTCGCTCTTGAACTTGTCATAAACGCCGGCCACCGGGTTCCACATATCGTCATGCATGGCGAACGCCAGCGGCAACGTGGTTGTGATGGTACCCGTGTCGTCGGTTTCCTCGATCACTAGTTTCAGTTTCGCCCGCATAGTCACGCCCTCACGTAAGCCTTGAGTGATTGCAACAGATCGGCGCGGTCGAACCACTGCACGCCGGCGAAACGCTCCGGGCGCGGTACCCAACCCTCGGCAATCAGCTGCTGGAAAGTGTTGTCACCGGACGGGTCGGCGTGCGGACTGATGCGGTTCAAACGAAGAATGCTGATAATCAAGGGACGCTGGATGTAGGCAGTAGCAACAGTGTCATGCTCCAATTGCCTGATATTCCATCGAATGGCATTCTTGATGTCCTTCGTGCGCTGGGCCTTGTTCTTCGGCACCGTCCTCTTGGCGCGTCGGCGGTTTGTTGGCTTGTAATCAACCGAATAACCCATGTCTCGAACCTCGTTTCATATTGTGGATAAGTGGATAAGAATTGTGGATGATGTGCCCTTCGGGTGGTGGGGCGTTAGAGCGGGGAACCCAGCCCGGAAAACACAAGATTGCTCGAGTGTCTTCCGGGTTAGGGTTCGCCATGCAAGGTTGCTTCGTAACGGAGCCGCGCCGTCGCATAGGTCAGCGGCCGAAGCCGCGCGCAAGGTCTCGCCGCACAGCCCGGCACGCATGCCGGCGATGGTCCCCAGTTGCGCCCGAACAAGACGCCATGAAGCGATCTGTTAAACCCGCATAGCTCCCCGCTGGGGCCGTGGTAACCACCCGGCATTCCGGGCGTGTTTGTAACGCGCTGGGCAAGGCGCGGCCGGGTGCTTTATCACGCCTCACCAGCAACCGACCTTCGGCTGGGTCATGGGCATCTTCAGTTATCGGATGCCGTCAGTCGTCGTCGGTGAGGAAATCACCAAACCGGACAATGGCGAGGACAAGCCCGAGCATGAGGAGCACGAACGGGCTTGCCAGCAGCAGTACGACGGTCTTGATGAAACGTTTCACGGTCAATCCTCGTTGAAGCATCGGTCGATCTGTTTCTCAAGATCGTCAAGCTCGTAACCGTTGAACGGGACGCGCACGGTGACTTCTGCCGTCTCAACGATCAGCTCGTAAAAACGCTGACTGCTTTTCCTGTCCACACGTTTGACTGTGACGCTCATTCCTGGGCTCCTTCCCATTCACGACGGGCACGCCTAGCGTGCGTCATCGCCTGGTTGATCGCGCCCTTCATCGTCTGAAGGTCGCCCATGTCCAGACCATCGAACCCGAACGTGCTTCCGGCCACCTTGATGCGGCAGGCGAAGCGGTAGGGGTTGCCGCCGGTGCATTCCGACGGGTCGATGTCCTGCACCTGGAAGTAATTGCTGGTGCATTCCGGATTGAAAACGCTCATTTCACTGCTCCTTGATTCATGGATTTAGGCTCCTTCCTCCGCAGCGATAGGCTTGTAATCGCACAAACCAAACCTTTCAAACAACGAAGGAAGGAAGAGTAATGAGTGACGAAAACACGTTCGACTTCGCCCTTTACCTGGGAACGACCACGCCGCTTACCATCACTGGTGCGACGGCCTCCACGGTCAGTGAACTCTCCGAACGTCTGAAGTCCGGCACCAGCTTCATCCAGACCGTCAGGTTTCCCGACATGAGCATCCATGCCATCACCATCAACCCCAAGGCAGTTCCGTGGTGGCAGATCGACGCTGGCGACGTCGTGCTTCCCATGCAGATCTTCTAACGCCGCTGGATCGTCGAGCGTGGCCGTGACACCACGCTTGACAATCGCGGCCTGCTCTGGCGTCAACGCCTGATTATGGATGTACACGGCGCGGGCGTTAAGGACAATGCAGCCCTCGCCCGCCATCTTCACGGATTCAGCCGAGACCACGACAATGGAGCCGGCGGCATCATGGATCATCATCGCTTGTTTCCTTTCTGCTCGTTTGAACGGCCGACGAGGTAATCAAGGCTCACGTCGAAGAACTCGGCGATGCGGCTGAGGTCTCGGAGCGTGTAATTTGCTCGGCCGTGAAGTTTGTTGGTGAAGAGTTGCTGACTGATGCCAATTTCGGCGGCTACGTCCTTTTGTGTGAGGCGATTCTTGCGGATGAGCTTCCGGACTCGCGCTGAAGTATCGCCATGCGATTCGACTAAAACCATACGATAGTCATATCGTATAAATCGTGACGATGTCAATTCGACACGCCTAGAAAAATAAAACTACGTTGTATTATGAAGCTATGACAGCAGTAATTGCACAGCCTCAAGCCAAGGCTCAAGACATAGTGGCTATGAATGTAAATCTGATGATCTCTGCTCGACATATCCAGAAGAAGGATTTGGCGAAGGCTCTAGGGATTGCACCGCAGACTATCTCTAAGAAGCTGCGTAGTGAGATTACCTGGACTATTAATGAGACTCAAGCAGCGGCCGATTTCCTTAATACTGATGTAGCAACATTGCTCAACCCGTCTTTGACGCAAGGCGAGTTACTTGGATATAAGAAAACCGCCGCTTCGGATGATTCCGAAAACGGCGGCCTATCAGTAGCGGGGCATGGATTTGAACCATGGACCTCTGGGTTATGAGCCCAGCGAGCTA
>ERZ773229.419-NODE-419-length-38417-cov-14.389735_pt1 | contig 38417 bp, 57 predicted proteins | sample MGYA00580992_ERZ773229 | MGnify/ENA primary metagenome ERZ773229 (study PRJEB29015, sample SAMEA2737795) | human gut metagenome | biome: human gut; feature: human-associated habitat; material: faeces | place: China | collected 2012 ... | reverse complement strand
GTGCTCCGATCAGAACGGCGGCAGCGCGTTTCGAGGGGGGGATACCCGCCGCTGCCAGGCGAGACCGCGCTCGGTCAGCTTTCCGGTCACGCGATCGTGGAAGCTGTTGTGCGCGTCAGCGCTCACCGCGATGAGATTCCAGCGGCAGAAGCGCCAGCCGGGGAAGTCCTCTGCCGGGTAGACGTGGTGTACGACCGTCGCAGGCTCCCGCCTGCCGTAACGCAGCGCCTCCTGGCACAGCGGATGCTCGCGAAGGACGCGAGCGCGTAAGTGTTTCCAACGTTTGCTTGTGTAATCCATGGGCAATAAAAAATGCCGAGCCTCCCGGTATGGGAGACTCGGCATCTTGCCGTCCGGCTATCACCTCGGATGTAAAACAAAAACGCCGATCGACTCCCACACTGTGAGATATCAATCGGCGCTGACTCTGGCTCTGGCCTGACGGCACTGGCTCTGGTTCTGGCTCATATTCACGATCGTTTCGCGCCTGCAATGCTTGCAGTACAGAGGGAAATCGACAAGCGCGGTCGTCGGTAAGATCTTGACCTGCGTCGCATGCCCGCATTTCGGACAAACGATCTTGTTTCCCTGTAAATCAAGTTTAGCACAAGGCTGCCCGGTATGCAACTGTTTTTGCAAAAAAAGTTCGCCCCTCTCTTAAGATATAGTAAAGACCCAAGTTATTAAAGGCTTACGCCTTTCGCTTTTCCCTGTTTCGCCAGGGAAGCTTGTAATCCACATAATAATAGCTGCCGAACTTGTTTTCCTTCGCCTCGGGCTCTACGTCAAAGGCCTCTTTTGGTGGCACAGGCCGGTAGTTGTCCGGGACTTTTTCGACAGTGATGCGTGGTTTTTCAAGGTTTCGCGATGGCGTCCACAATCGGTCGCCCACATATTCCCGTCCGTGCTGCATCGGCTCCTTTGTCAGATACTTTGCCAGACCCACGAAGCCGAGCTTTCCGACGGGTTCCCAGTTGATAGCTCCGTCCTGCCAGAGTTTACGGAGCACTTCCGTCTCGCCGGGATAATGGTTGAGAATAATGTGGTGGTGCAGACGCTTGTCTCCGTGCCGGCCTTCGGTGGTGTACAGATATTTGTAAGGCCGGCCGAAGGCTTTGCGGCTCTCACGCAGCTGGCGGTTAAAAAGCTTCACCCGCTTCTGCGCGGCGAATGTGTTCGGCGGCTTGTGCTCCTCGTCGTAGGTGAGCGTGAGCAGCCAATCGGAATATGTAAAGTTCGCGGCGATCAGAAACGCAAGCCGCTCATAGGCGTGGCGAATGTTGAGCTTTTCGCGGATGGTTGTCTGCGGCAGCGACTTTGGCGCCCGGCCTCGTCGCTTGGCCAGCGGCTCGGTGAACACGCACTCGCGGCATAAGACGGATGTTTTCATGGATACAAGATAGCTCACTTGCTTATAGCCTCCTTATTCTGTTATCGTCGGGGGCTCGGAGCCCGAGCCCCCTATATCCTCCCGGCGGTCCCCGCGCAGTCCGTCATGGCAGCAGGCCGCGCCACAAGTCCAGATCATTTTTTCTTGCGCCGGGGTGATACCTTGTAGTTAAACTCTCTGATATGCGGGTTTCGTTCGCGGAAGGGGACAAAGTGCGCGCCGCAGGCCTTGCGCAAGATCGCGTCCAGCCGCTCCTGTAGCCAGTCGGCTTCCGGGCCGCAGCCGTATGCGCCGTCAAATTCTGTGTCCAACTCGGACACGCGGCAGGCCAGACGGTAAAGCCGCTCTTCGCCGAAGCCCTCCTGCGCGAGCGCCGCGAGGAACATGTCGGAGACTTTCTGCATACCCGCCTCCACGCCGATCTCCATCGCCGCCCGCCCAACCGCGTCCAGCTGATCAATGTATTTCATCTAACGCCCTCGCAAGGTCAGCCATTGCAACACACATCGCATTAAAGGCCGATGCTGCCGTATTGATAGCCAACGAGGTTCGCGTGAGTGTATACACAAAATCGCGATTTCTGGCAATGCAGTTTGCTCCATTACGCGACATGCCGAGCCTGCCCATGCAGAGTTTTACAAATCGTTTTTTCGTCATTTTGTGCCTCCAGCTTCCATCGGAAAAATGAACTGTTTGTTGAGATAGGACTCCGCAGGCGGATAATACGGCTTGCACCAATCCATTGGCGTCCACTGCCAAGCGCCGTCTTTGTAAATCAAAAAATCGTCTGTCGCTGTGTGGACGGCGTATACCCAGAAAACGCCGCCGGATAAAAGCTCAATCTGAAACATTGTTGTTGCCTCCTTCCCTCCGATCTCCGTAGCTGCAAAAATCCGTTTCCTTCCGCCAGAAGCCATCGTTTGTTCTCAAGCAGACCATAGCGCCGCTCGGCTTGCTGTCGTATGAGCCGTATTTGCAGTCCTTGCAGTACACGATTTCTACGGTGTTAATGGTGGGCGCACCGTCCAGATAGTTAATAATCGAGTCAAACTCCCAGTCTTCGATTTCGCCTTTTTGGTGGTTTTCCAGCGCCTCGTTATAGACTGCATCTGCATCAATCGGCCGCATTGCTGTCTCCTCCATCCATCTTCGCCCCGCAGCGGTCATATACTAGTTTTATTGCCATCCTTCTTGCTCTCCTACGGCTTGACATCCACGTTTACCGGGAACTCGGTGTGGAACTCGATCAAATAATGGTACGGGTCGGCGTGCGTGCCGGTGATGTCCTCGACCACGTAGAGCGTGTAGTCGTTGAGGTAAATGTAATTCTTCTTGTACTCGTTTGCACCGACCTTGCACGTTACGACCAGCTCCGAAGAGGAGTTGTTGCTGATGGACATATAGCCCTCGGCGTAGAGGATGATTTTGTCAGTTCTCGCGTTGTAGACCGTGATCCGGCGCTCACAGCTGAAATTGTCAGCGGCAACGTTCATGTTGTGGTTTACCTTGTCCGCTTCCCTCGTCATGCATCCTGCGAGACTTGCAATAAGCATGATAGCCGCCAGAAGCAAAGCCATTCGTTTTTTCATTTTTCAGTTTCTCCTTTCATTGCCTTCTCGGCTTTGGCAGCCTGGCGGCAATTTGCTTTGACAATCCCGATTGCGATATCCCCACGGAGACTCCACGTGTAGTCCTTATGCGGTAGAATCAAGACGCGCCCGTCCTTGTCGGCTTCGGCAAGCTCACGTAGGTGGTCATAGCTACAAAGGCTCTCCAAATCAGCAAGGCGCATTAGCTTCAACGCGATCTCGTCAGCCTTGTCTTTCGTCAGAACTTCCTCCGGCTCACATCCGCTGTCCTCGTAGGCTTTCAGACGTTTCCATACCTCCTTCATCGTGCAGGTGCCGCTCTGCTTGCATGCCGTGTCTCGACACTGCGCAAGGTCACAAAAGTTTCCTTCAAACGTTAATCGTTCCATGTGTTTCTCCTCCCTCCGGCGCTTCCGGCAGCGGCATCCAGTGTGTGATCAACTTCTGCGGTACATCCCAGTTGTAACACTCCCAACCGAGCCCCGGAATATACCGAGCCGCATCCACGATGCTTCCGCCTGCGTCCTTAAAAGCGATAAGGTATCGCTTAAGATGATCTTCCGGCAACCTGTCCTCCACGCTAATCCACTGTGGCACTTTCTCCCGCAGCGCGTCCCTCTCGGCTTCCGCCTTCGCCCGTTTCCGCTTGGCGGTACGGACAGCGTTTCCGCGTAAATTGACTTCCTCGCGCAGTTCTGTATTCTCGTCGCTCAGTTGCCTGATCAAATCGGCAGCTTCGCGGAGGATGCGGCAGCCTTTTGTGCTGCAATTATGCTCGCGCCCGCAGCCGAGGCAGGCGAGAGAACCGGTCTCAACGCGAAGGCGCGCCAGCGCTTGCAGAAGGTCATCCGTTGTCATCGCCATACACCTCCTGATGTGTCTTCCCGCAGAATTCCCAGTACTTGCACGGGGAGCCCTCCTCTCTTTCGCGGCCGTGCTTGCAGTAGCTGCGGTTGATGCTGTGGCGGCAGCTGGGGCAGCACGGGTAGACCCACGTGAGCGCCGCGTCGCGCTCTTTTTCAAGCTTCTCGGCCTTGCGAATATTGAACAGCGTCAGCGTCACGCGCAAAATGGCGTAGACGCACACCGCGCGGAGGGCAAACTCGACGGCGATGACGATAGCGGAAATGGTGCTGCTACTCATGGATGCGTACCTCCTTTTTGAGCTCAAAAAAATCGGAAAACTTCGCGCCGAACAGATCGCAGATCTTTCTTGCCGTGCTGATGGTGCACGGCTCTCCCCGCAGCGCGCGGGATACGGTCGGCGCAGAAAGGCCGGTCTTCCGGGCGATGGCGACAAAATCGCCGTATCGGTAAAGCCCATAGACCGCCTCGCGCCGGGCGATGATCTTACTCATTCGGGACCTCCTCACATTCCTCCTGCCGGACGATCGTCCGGTGCTTTTCATCGAGCGTCACAATGTAAGTCGCGCGGATGCCGTCGCAGCACTGGCGCTTTTGTGCTTTGTAGACCTTCCCGGGCTTGAGCTGGAATTCCGGGAAGACCGGCAGCGGCTTCGGTACGCGGATGCGGACCGGGACGGCCTCTTTCTTGCGGTACTGCGCCGGGACGTAATTTTCGTTTTTCGCCCGCCGGTAGCACTCGCGGCAGCAGTAGACCTGATCGGTCCGGTACGTCGTGAAGAGGTTGCCGCAGCCACGGCATTGCCGGTATAGAAGCTTGTTCACGTCGAGCCCTCCTCTTCCGGCGGCAGCGGCAGCCAGCGCAGGATTTCGCCGTCGTCCGGCGCATCGAACCAAAAGAACTTTCCATCCTCCACGTCGTCGGTTTCATAGGATAAAACGCCATCTTCGCGGACCAGAAGCAGAACCGGCCCGTCCGGATAATCCGTATCCGTGCGCCAAGCCATCCGGAGAGCGGCTTCCGGCAGAGCGGCTGTGTCAGACTTGGACACCGGCTGAAGCTCGTCCGTCAGCCCCAGCAGATAGTCCGCCGAGCAGTGAAGCGTTTCGCAGAGCTCCGGGATATAGCGGGGAGTCGGAGTAAGATGATCGTTACCCCAAAGCTTTGTTGTGCCAAAGTCGCCGTTTGCGTACCTTCGGATATCGGCAACCTTTGGGGCACCGGCACAAGCACCGATGTTCAGGGGTTTGTTATCCGGCAGGCCAGCGGCATCGATGGCCTTCACGAGTCGCTGCGCATCGCGCTGGACTGCTGCCCGGCGGCCGCGCTGCCTTTTCTCCTCGGCTTCTTTCTCTTCCTGCTTTTCGGCGGCGTTTTTGTCGGTGCGGTACTGCTTGGCCTTAGAACACATCTGATCGCAGACGGCATAGCAGCCGCGCGCTTTCGCGCCATACTCGCAGTCCATGCAGCACAACTCACCTTTGCACTGCGGCGTCCACGAGCCGCACGTGGCGTCATGCCGGAGCGTCGCGTCGTCTCTGGAACTCGGACAAAGCTTCCTGTCGGGGCAGTGCAGGAGCATGCTCGGGCGCCACTTTGCGCCGCTCTTTGCGAGACCCCGCACCTGCTCGATTCCGGCAGATGTAGGGAACTCCTTCGTCCGGGCGAAGGCGTCGCTAAGACGCATTTGCAAACCGGGCTCGCACCGTGCAAGCTCCAAGGCCGTCGCGTCCGGGAGTTTGCCTGCCGCCCACTGCGTCTTGAAATCCTGAATCAGGTTTTCTTCAATCATGTGGAGGTTCGCGAGCTTTGTCTTGCTGACGTTGCAGGCTTCCGCGACATGATCGCGCATCCTGCCGGGGAACTCCACGCCTTGCTCCTTGAGGTCGTAAAGAAGCCGCTCGACGCGCTGCGCCGCCTGGCTGATCTCGGCGCTCGTGAGCACTCTGGCCGTGGAGTTTGCCATGATGAGCTCCAGCTCTTCCATCGCCGCGCTTTTGGGGCTCCGGACGAAAACCGGCACTTTGCGAAGATCCTCGCGCCCTTCTGCGACCAAAGCCCGGACCGCAGCCGTGCGCCGGTGGCCGGAAATAAGGCGGTACTTGCCGTCCTCCGTGCGCGTGACCGTCGGCGGGTCCATGATGCCGGATAGCGCGATGGAGTTTTTGAGCTCCTCCAGCTTGTCCTCGTCCACGGCGTAAAAATTGGCCTCATTGCTGACAAGGTCGTCAATGTCGGCCTGCACGAGTTCGCGCCCGGTGTCAGACTTGGACACCGCCTGCACCTGCTGGGCAAAAATGCTCGATACGTCAAACGGCACTTGCAAGCCCTCCCCTCAAAAGCTCGTCCATCGTCACCGGCGGCTGGATGTACTCCTGCACAAATGCCCGGTAGTCGTAGCCTGCCGCCGAACGCGGCGAGTAGACCGTGATCGGCTTGCGCTCAAAGGTCATCTCGTCGACCTTGTCGGTGCGGCGGATCGTCTGCTCGAAGACCGGCAGAATGCCGCACTGCCGCAGGCTCGCCTCCGCCTCGATCACGACCGGCGTATTGCGCCACATGGTAATCAGTGCACCCGCGATTTTTAAGTTCGGGTTGATCTTGTGCATGTTGTCGATCTGGCGCGAGACATTGGCCAAACCGCGCAGGCTGAACGCGTCGAGCTTGATGGGGATAATGACCTCGTCGGAGGCCAGCAGCGCCGCAGCGCTTGCCGCGTTAAAGGCCGGCGGGCAGTCAAAGACCACGTAGTCATACGCATCGTCCTCGCGAAGCACATCGCACAGGTCTTTCAGGCAGCTGCCGTTGACGCGGCTTCCGATGGCCGACAAATCCAAGTCCATCAGCGCATCGGATGCGGGGAGCACATCGACCTTGTAATCGGTTGCCCAGATGTTTTCCGGATAGTATGGCTCGGCTTCTCCAAGCATCACCTCAGCAACGCCGCAGAGGTTCTGCCCGGCAAGGCCGTAAAACTCGGTGGCGTTGCACTGGCTGTCGCAGTCGGCGAGCAGCACGCGCTGGTTGTGGTCGGCGGCCAAGATATAGGCCATATTCACGGCGGTGACGGTCTTCCCGACGCCGCCTTTGAGATTCAAAATCGATATTGCCTTCATGGTGTTTCCTTTCTCAGTCCGGCAGCTTGAACTGCTCGGGCACATCGTCGTATACTTGCTTCCAGCGCTTGTCCGGCTCCGGCCGCGGCGCTTGGGAAGCTGATTTTTTGAATGTCTGCGTCTGGCCGTCGAAGGCCAGCATGAGCGCGATATTCGCCTCGCCCTCTTTGTTTTTCGCGATGTTGAGGATGCGGCGGCTTCGGCTGTTGTCCGGCTCTTCGCGGTATAAAAGCATTACCACGTCCGCGTCCTGCTCGATCTGGCCGGATGATCGGAGTGAGGCCAGCGTCGGGGGTGGGATTTTGCCGCCCTTGGTCTTCTCGGGGCGCGAGAGCTGCGAGAGCGCGATGACGGGCGTGCCGGTCTGCCTGCCGAACTGCTGGAGATCGCTCGAAATTTTCGAGACGACCTGAAACTGGTCGGCTGCGCCGCGGCCTGTAATATCGCTCTTGATCTTTTGCAGGTAGTCGATGAAAATCACGTCGTAGCGCTTGGACAGGCTGTGCGCCCGGATGTCCTGGACGGTCATGCCGCTGGCCTCAACGAGCTCCAACTTTAGCCCGCCCAGCCGCTCGGAGAGCACTGCGACGGTTTCCCAGTCGGTCGCGTTCATGGCGTTGAGTTTCAGCTTCGGCAGGCCAATTTGTGCGGTCATGGCGATGATGCGGTCGAAGAGCTTGTCGCAGTCGGTCTCGTAGCTGTAAAAGCCGACGCGCATCGTCTTGGCCATCCGCACGGCGAGCGTCAGAGCGAGGCTCGTCTTGCCGTCCGACGGGTAGCCGCCGAGGACGACCATGTCGCCCCGCGAGGCATAGACGTTTTCGTTGATGTCCTCGAGCCCAAAGTCTAAGTACACAGGCTTTGCGTCCGGGTCGTGCCGCTGGTAAAACTGCGTCAGTGCGGCGGACATGTCCACCACGCGCAGCCCCGGCCGCTCGACCAGCTGGGCGTTTGCCTCATTGACCAGCCCGCGCAGATCGTCCTCGTCGTCCGTGTCCTGCATCCGCTGGGCAATACCTTGCAGACGGCTGACTCTAGCCTGCTGCTTTAAAAGCTGCATGTAGCTCTTGACGTTGGCCGCCGTCGGCGTGACCTGAATCAGCTCCATGAGAAGCTTGTCGTATTTCCCGCCGAGCCGCGCGTTGATCGTCACCGCGTCGCAGGGCTCGCCGCTGGAGAACTGCGCCCGGAAGGCGAGGAACACTTGCCGGTAAGCGCCGGTCGTGAAATCGTCCGGGACGATCTCTTGCAGCACAAGGCCGACGGTTTTCTCGTCAATGAGCATCGCGCCGAGGACGGCCTGCTGCGCCTCCAGCAATTTTTTGTCGTCGCTCACAGAAACCTCACACCTCCCGTATCAACCTCGCGAGCCTTCGGCTTCGGCAGTTCGTCGTCCTTCAGCGGGAAGACGCTCAGCCACTGCCGCTCCGTTGCGAGGTCAAGCAGCGCGGCCATGTTTGCCGAGTCACCGTCGGACAGGCTCATGAGCTTGTTCCAAAGCAGCGTGGCAGCCTGCTTGGACTTGACCGGCTTTTTGATCTCGACCCGCATTTTCAGGAAGCGCCCCATCGCCTCGGTGACGGACGGACCGTACAGCGCACACTTGGCAAGGAGGGAGGCGGCGACGTCGCCAGACGGCGCACTTTCTTTTTCCTTTTTCTTTTTATTATCTTTTTTATATCCATCCTTATATAACGACCGGGAAGTTTGTCCCGGTACCCCGGGATTTTTGTCCCGGTACGTACCGGGCTGTTCGTCCCGGTACCCCTCATCCTCGTCGAGGATGACCGGCGCGGCGACCACGGGGGAAATGTAGCGGATGGAGCCGCCCGTCTTGCGGTTCGGCACGACCCGGACTTGGATGTGTCCGTCATGCTGCAAAGCAGCAAGCCAGCGTCTTATAACATCCTCGGAGCAGTGCATGGCGGCGGCCAGCTGGGCGTTACTCGGCCAGCAGTAGCCCTCGCGCCGCATGAGAGACGAGAGCACGCCGTACAAAATCTTTGCATTGGCTTGCAGCTGCATATCGTCTAAGACGGTTGCGGGGATGACAGACCAGAAAGCCCGGAATTCTTGTGGATTCTCCAAAATTTCACCTCCCCCACACTTGCATTTGGCAGCAAACCGTGATATACTGAAAATGCCTTCATGATGTCCTTTGTGACATCGCCCGCATGGTTGTTCGCAGCAGCCGTGCGGGATTTTTTTACGCTCTTTTTCATCGTCCGCACCTCAAATCATGCTGTAATTCGCGGCAAGCCATGGGAAGGCCACGAAGGCGACGACAATGGAGCTCCACATGAGCTTCTCGGCCAGTTTGTAAAATTTACGCATAGTTATCCTCCTTTGTTGTAAGCGACGGCCAGCGCGCTTTGAACGATCTCGTCGAGCTTGGAGACGATCCGGTCAAACTCCGGGCGCTCGTTCTCGTCAATGGTGCCGTCCTTCGCAATCGCGATCAGGCGGCGGTCTTCGCGCGCGTCGGCAAAGTCATAAATTTGGTCAATGAGCCGCAAGACGGCCTCGGGCAGATCGCACTCCCGCACATCGGGAATGAGCCGCTGGGCGATCTCGCTCGTCTGGCGCAGGTGCTGGTAGCACAGATACTGCGCGTCGTAAATTTCCGCCATTCGCACAACCGTCTCCGACGGCGGGATGCGTGCGCCGCTTTCGTAGTCGGTAAGGCTCCGCACCGAGCACGGAATCGCGTCGGCTGCGCGCTCCTGCGTGATGCCCTTGGCAATGCGGGCGGCTCCGTAGATATTTGGCATATGTCCTCCAATCCGGCAGCAAGTCTGCAAGCCGCCTTTGCCCTCCGGCAGGTATTTCGCGTGGATTTGCGGGGTATACTTTGCTATGATCTTCGCGTCAGCCAGCGAGCCAGCTCCGTCAGCGGCACGGCGTACTTGTTGCCGACCTTCCGCGCGGGGAACTCCCGGTCGGCCAGAAGCGTCCGCCGGTCGAGCCCGAGCGCCGTCTGGCACTCCGTGACCGTGATCGCCGCCCGTGCCGGGAACATGTCCGTCAAAAGTTCCAGCTGCGGCCTGTAGCCTTCCGTCTCACGCATGTTGTTTCCTCCTCTCTAAATCGATTCTTCCGGCGGCTGGTAGAGCTCGTCGATCGTGCAGTGCAGCGCCGCCGCCAGCTCCGGCAGCTGGGATGCGTTCGGGTATCCTTCGCCGCGCTCCCATTTGCCGACGGCCTGGGGGCTGACTTTCATTGTTGCGGCCAGTGCTGCTTGCGTCATCCCTGCGGCGCAGCGCCGTTCTTTTAATCCTTTCGTTGTAATCACCTCCGATGTCGCAACCTTAGGTTGTGAACGTATTATAACGCTACTTTTAGTTGTTGTCAACCCCTTTTTATTGCAATCTGCAACTTTGCGTTGTATTATTTTGCTAGGTGGTGGCTTATGTTTTCTTCAAATCTTCGCGCCGCGCGGGAAAAAAGCGGTTTAAGCCAGCGCGAGGTAGCCCAAAAGTTATTTGTTTCTGCGCAGGCTGTCGGCAAATGGGAGCGTGGGGAATCAACCCCGCCGCCAGAATCAATTGCCGAAATGGCCGTATTGTTTGGGGTCACCGCTGATGCGCTTTTGGATATCGATACAAAAAAGATCCCCGCCGGGACAGCCAGCGAGGAAAAGCGGGAAATGATTGAATTGGTCGACCAGCTTTCAGACGAGCAGGTCAGCAAGCTCCTTCAGATAGCAAAAGCTGCGCTTGCTCTATAAACCATTGGAACTGCTCGTCGGTCATAGCCGCGATTGCCTGTTTTAACTCTTCTCTTTCGTTGTCCATCCCGGCGACACCCTTTCATTTTAGTTGTTATCTAATTTTACAGTATTTTCTAGTGAAGCGCAATGCAACACTTTTCTACAAGCTTTTTTGGGAAAGAGGTATGATATGGGGCGCAAAAAATCTGTTATCCCCGGCTTCAGCCTGAACCGGGCGCTCGGCATTACGTCGGCCAAGCAGAAGATCGCACGCGCGACCGGAATCCCAACGACAAAGCAGGGGCGTAAACGAAAGATGCAAGCCCACCTCTGGACGGCAGCGGCCGTTGGAGTGGCTGCGGCGTGTAGTACACCGCGGAGCTCAAACACCGAAGGGGTTAACAACAAATCGACGTGCTATGATAGCAGCTACAAACGGGAACCACCGGAGCCAAAGCCGTTTTATAAAAAATGGTGGTTCTGGGTTTTGGTTGTTGTAGTTGTGAGCAATCTCATAAACAAATTACCTGAAATTACACGCGAACGCAATCAGAAAGAAGCTGCGCAGATTATTGCAGAGCGAAACCAGCAGCCGCAGACAGAAACAACTGTCGTGCCGGAGGATGAGGGCTACACTGAAGAAGAGCAGGCCGAAGCGGCTAGAGAATATTATGAGAAGATCGGCTACGACCCAACGCAGGAAGAGCCGGCTGAAGAAGTCCCGGACGATGGCATATCCTACATAGTCCCCGCTGATGCAGATACTTCCACGAGCTATGGCGGCACATCTGGCGAGAGCCTCCTAGATACGCAGACGTATGTGCTGAACACGAGCACACACAAGTTCCATCGGCCTGGTTGCCCGAGCGTCGACAATATCGATCCGAAAAACTATTCGACATACACAGGCACGCGCGAGTCCGTAAAGAATATGGGCTATTCGGCATGTGGAAATTGCAATCCATAAGATCAGGAGGCCAACCGTGGGCGAAAAGCTGTTTCACGTGGGCGACTACATAGACGAGTTCAATGCGCTCACGGGGCAGGAACTTCCCTGCGGCGAGATCATGCAGTCAGCCGGTCTGGCCGTGCACGTCCAGAAGCATCATCCGGATGAAACCGGGAACGTCGCGCTGGTTCCGTCCATCATCGCGGAGCCGGACTACGTCGGGCACAACCCGAAGGAGCCGGGAAGCGTCGAGCTTGTCAAGGCGCTTGACGCAAACGTGATGGTCTGCGTGAAGCTGGACGCGAAAAACGGATATCACTATGTCGCCAGCGTCTACGAGATCAGCTCCGGCAAGCTGACGAACCGGCTCAACAGCGGCCGCCTGAAAAAATTCAAAGAAAAGTAACAAAGCAGAATATTGACATCAGGAAATATTTGTGGTTTAATTTAGGCATCAGAACATATACTGTTCTAGGACGTTGAGGTCGGAAATGGCTCCCGACACTCCCGAAAGGGAACCTGAGATGCAGGATACGCCGCCCTGCCGATGTCCAACAAAGTGGAGATGCCTTGTGCGTCTCCGCTTTTTTGTGTCCGATTTGGACACCGCGTCACGGATGGGGGTATCTTCGTTCCGTTTTGTTCGCCCCGCCGTCGTGCCACTGACGGCGGGGCTTTTGGTTTGCTGCAAGCAGTGTGGGAGCCGCCTGTGAGTATAGCTTACACGCGGCAAGCGGTAATGTCGAGAAAGCATCATTGTAAATTGTACCCAGAATCGCATTATTTAGGAAAGGAATCTTGCTGAGAATGTCAGAATTGTACGAAATCTGTCGAGAAAAAAAGGAAAACACGGCGCCGCGTATCACAAATCAGGATCTTGCCGAAGCAATCGGCAAATCAACAACCACTGTTGCGCAGTTCCTGCGCGGAGATGCCCCAAACGCGTCCTACGACACAGTGCTTGCGCTGTGCCGTGAGCTTGGGGTGTCAGTAGACGAATACAATGGACTGCCGCATGAGGTTCCGGACCCGAACCCCGCGCTGCTGGAGCGGATACACAGTCTGGAGTCAGAGCGCAAGGCATTGGCCGATGCGTTAGAACGGGTGAATGAGCATCTGGTGACTTGCAAGAAATCGATGAAAATGCACCGTTTTGTGACAACTGTCCTGCTGTCCATGTTTTGCCTTGTGCTTATCGCTGTGATCGTCGATCTGCTAAACCCGGATGTCGGCTGGGTGCGCGTCGCGCTGCGCGGTTGTGTCCAACTCTGACACGGGAGGTTTGTATGGCAATCCCGAAATACTACGTGCGCCCGGACGGGCTCCACGAAACGATCATTAAAATAAACGGCAAGCGCAAAGCCTTCCGCGGCAAGACTGACCGCGAGGTATGGCAGAAGGTAAAGGCCTATCGTGACGACGCGGCTGCCGGGAAGACCGAAGCCTTTGAGAACGTCGCCCGCGCCTGGTGGAACGAGATCGAGCCGACGCTCGCCGCAAATACGCACCGGGGCTATAACCCGGCCTATGAGCGCGCCGTGGCCGAATTCGGCAAGATGGACGTAGCCTCGATCACGGCCAAGGATATTGAGCGCTATATCAACCAATTTGCAAAAACCTACGCCAAAAAGACCGTCGTCACGCAGCGGCAGATCATCCGCCAGATCTTAAACAAAGCCCAGCGCGAGGGTTATATCGCCTACAATCCGGCGGAGGCCGTCCTGCTCCCCAAGAACCTGCCGCAGAAAAAGCGCCGCGCGCCAAGCCCTGATCAAATCAAAAAAATAAAAGCCGGCCTTTCGGACGACTTTGGGCTCTTTGCCTTTTTGATCTATTATACCGGCTGCCGCCGCGGCGAGGTGGAGGGGCTCAAGTACGAGGACATCGACCGCAAGGCAAAGCGCATCCGTATCCAGCGCAGCGTCTACAACGTCAGCACCAAACCGGAGGTCAAAGAGCCGAAAACAGAGGCCGGTATCCGCTCTGTGCCGCTCCTGGACGCGTTGGCCGCTGCCCTGCCAGATAAAAAACGCGGTTTTATATTTTCTGACGACGGCGGCAAAACCCCGACGCCGGACTGGAAGATCACCCGGCAGTACGAGGACTACCAGACGCGCACCGGCGTCACCGTTACGCCGCATGAGATCCGGCACGGCTACGCGACAGCTTTGCACGAGGCAGGCGTGGATTATAAAACCGCGCAGCAGCTGCTCGGCCACGCCCAGCTCTCGACCACGATGGACATTTACACGGATATTTTGGATAATACCATCGACGATGCAGCCGCAAAAATGGGCAAGTCCTTTTGACCCTGATTTACTGTGTTCATTCTGTGTTCGCAGGCGTGTATTTTGGCGCTAGGATATGCTAGGCTTTGCCATGCTGGTGCAAGCCTGAAAACAAAACATTTTTGATATAAAGTTCCGCGTTCGGCTGATAAAATTAGAAAATATACAAACAAAAGCACCCGAGAATCAAATTCTCGGGTGCTTTCATCATGGCGGAGTGGGAGGGATTCGAAGCATATAAATCCAAGGCAATACCAATGCAAAATCAGATTGCTGTGTTTATACTGTGTTCAATCTCTTTCGAGCCTTGGCTCTACGATACCGTGATAATACCCGGCGATTTTTGCCTCGGGGCCGCCGCCGTCCTTATCAAAAAGGAACGCCCTCGCGAGGTCTGCGTAGTATTCCGGCCGGTCGAGGCCGTACTTCTGCGCGACGTCGAAGTTGTCTGAGTACTCCATATTGAGTGCCGCAAACCAGATCCACGGGTCGACGTGCACGCCGATGCTGTTGGCCACGGCCGTGGTCTGCTCGAGCGTCCAGTGCGCGCCCATTGAGCCGTCGTCATTCTCCATGTGCTCTGTCCAGCGCCGCGCGTCGTCCTCGGTAAACGTGGAGGATTCGGACTCCATCGTGATCTTATCCGCCTTGCACAGCGCGTCCATGAGCATGGTGCAGCTGCCCACGCTTCGGGAGCTCACGGGCTCCGCCATACACGCCTCAAGCGCCTCGCAGAGCTTTGCCTTATAGGCTTTGATCTTGTCCGTCATAGGCTACGCGAGCTTGAGGAGGCCCGTGCAGAGCTCGACCACATTGCCCGCTGCCGTCGAGTCGGTCGTCGCGATGAGGGTAAAGGTGTGGTTCACGCAGCAGCAGCACCCGGGCAGCGCCAGTTCCGTCTCCGTGTGGATCTCGGTGTTTCCGGTAGCCGGAAGCGTTACCTTGCGCAGCGTGCAGGGCAGCGCGACGCCGTCCATGTACCACTGCAAGGTGAGCTCGCCAGCCGCGGACGACGTGATGACCGCATCGGCTACTAGGTGATAGAGCCCAATTTTTACGGTGTCGTAGCTCTGAGGCTCGACCTGAATGGACTCGCCGGAGTTGACAACCTTCGCGCCCGCAAGCGTGAGCACTGTCGCAGCGTTTGCTGCAAGCGTCTGCGGGCTGTTATTAAAATACCGGACGCAGGATTTCTGATAGGATTTGCTGTTTCCGCTACAAGACATTTACTCGTCTCCTTTCAAAATTATGAAAAACGGGGCAATCGCCCCGGATAGTTATATCAGGTTTGGTCCGTCCGTCAGCCGCCGCAGCCGCACGGATTGCAGGGCGGGTTCTGGTAGTACCTGCCCAGCTGGCCGAGGATGTACTGCGACTGCATATAGTCGTTGTTCGCGGCGCGGCTCTGTGCGAGTTCGTCGCGCAGGCGCTGGTTCTCCTGCTGCTGCAGGAGCGTTCTGGTCGCCTCGCCCTCGGCGTGGATAGCCGTCTTGATCTCGCAAGCGTTGATGCTGGCGTTGTAGTTAACGCCGTCGATCGCGCGGAGGATGTCGCAGCAGCACTTCTGCTGCGCAGAGATTCCGCGCTCCGTGACGGACTGCAAATCGCGCAGCTCGCCGAGGATGTTGTAGGCGTTGTCCTTGACGGCGCTTGTGACGTCGTACGCGCCCTGACGCGTCGCGGCCACGCCCTCGTTGTTCTGGCGCTCCAGAGCCGCAAAGTCCGTTGCACGCTGTACGTCGGCCTGCGTCGCCGGGGCACTCTCGCCGCTGCTGCCGCCGAAGCCTCTGCCCGCGAAGAGCAAGAAGAACAGCGCGATGAGAATCACAATACCCCATCCGCCGAAGCCATAGTCCTTATCCATTGTATTCCCTCCTTTCGGGCTAGATTATTGATAGGCGCTTACGCGCGGTATCACTTGCTGATCTGGCCGACGAGCTCGCCGACCGTTTTGCCTTTGTTTGCCTCAAACCAGTCATTAAATCCAGGCTGGGAGGCGAGGAAGCTAAGCACCATCTGGGGACTCTGGCCTTTAAGCGTCGTCATTGCCGTCTGCATCAGGCCGTTCAGCAGTTTGTTTCCGCTGCCGCCGCCCATCAGTGCCATGATCGGATTTTGCATTGAGTTTTCCCTCCAATTCCTCGATTTTCCCGGCCATGCTCTGTAGGCCGTCCGTGATCTGCTTCAGCTGCTCTTGCAGCTGGGTCGCTGCCTTTTCCTCTTCCGTCGGCTCCGGAAATATCCGGAACCGCGCAATGGTCTTTGCCGCCATGCTGTCGGTGCGGATGTAATAGAGCAGGTTTTCCGTCTCATGCAGCGCGAGTGCGTTGTCGTTTGGCTGCATCTGCAAATTGTTGATGCTGGCCTCGCTGGCCACGGTCAGCACGCCGAGTTTCGGCGGCTGCTGCGGCATTTGCGGCACCTGCGCCCGCGGCATGGGCTGCATCTGCACCTGCTGCGCGCCGTCCATCTCCCAGCGCCCGGTGTATGGGTTGTATGCCATCCTGTGTCCCTCCTTTTGAGACCATTGTACAGGATGTCCATTTCCCAAGGGTGGCGCGAGTGTGATTTTATGTGCAAAATAATTTGATTTTTTTAAAATAATGCTTGACATATACGGGTAAACCGTATATAATAAAACCATAAAGATAAACAAAAAATAAACCCCAACACGGGGCAGGAGGAAATAAAAATGAAAGCTACTATTTATGCAAACTACGGAATGCTCGCAGCTGAAAAGCGCTGCATCTACACCACAGCCGAAACCGACGCCACCGTCTCCGAGCCGCTTGACGTCGTCATTCCCGAGAAGTTCGCCCCGGCGAAAAACGCTGCTGACGAGATCGTCGTCACGCTGGCCGGTTACAATTATCGCTTGCAGGATGTCCTGTGCGGCGACGAACATCCCTGCATCATGGTCCCGGGATACACCACCAAGTACGAGCGGCTCGCTCGTGCCTAAGCCAAAACGAGGAGGTACAAACCATGTTTAAAATTCTTTCCGCATGGGGGCGGGCAACCAACCCCGCATACGATTCCGACACCGCCAACAATGGCGGCGGCTACTGGCAGTTTGCCGGTGGCCTCATGGCCGAGATCAACGGCCAGCTCGTCGCCGTCGATGTCGACGATGCATCGTGCGGCGACTTCGGCAGCCGCGTCTACGTCACCATCATTGCCGACGGCTACCATTGGCGTTATGCCGATGGCACGATGGATGACGCATCCATCGACGCACCCGAAGAGGTTGCGGACATCCTTGCCTCCGCGTCCGGGGTCCTCGGCGTGGACGCGCTCGAGCTCGTCTGCGAGGCGCGCGAAGCGGCTGACCTCTGCGCCCGGCAGGAGGTGGGCTGATGCACACCCGCGTCTGCCGGATGTGCGGCAAACCATTTGCCGCCGAAAAGACCGAGGCGCTCTATTGTCCGGAGTGCTCCCCGAAAGCGCGGGCGGCAACCGTGATCCGGGAGCGAACCTGCATCTCTTGCGGCGCTGTCTTTCCCGGCGGCCCCCGTGCGCGCCGGTGCCCGGATTGCCGAAAGACGGCAAGCCGCGAGGCCACGCGAAAATATCGGGCGAGCGGCGGCGCATCTCGCCCACTCGGGAGCGTCGACCTGTGCGAGCGCTGCGGCGCGCCATACGTTGTAAGCAGCAGCCGACAACGGTATTGCCGGGCTTGCGCCGCGCCCGCGCTTGCTGAAAATATCGCCCCCACGAAGCGGGCGTACAATCGGCAAAACGCCGAGCGGCTCGACGGGATCGCCCGCGAACGCAAAACTGGCATCAGGCTATGCGCCGTTTGCGGCGCTCCCATCATGGGGAGCACGCCATCAAACACATGCTCGGATGCGTGCCGGGCAATCCGCAAGCGCGAGCGGCTTAAGAAAAATCAGGCTGCCTACCGGCAGCGGAAAAAGGAGGCGGCGGACAATGCCGACTGATGCACAAAAACGCGCCCGGAACAAGTGGGACGCGGAGAACCGCACCGTAATTGGGTGTAAGATGCGGCGAGAAGACGCGGAAGCGTTTAAGGCCGCCGCGCAAGAAGACGGAACAAACCCCAACGAGCTCTTACGCGGCTGGATCGGGGACTACATGAGCAGGGAGGTGACGACTATGACAACCGAGCAGATTCAGGCGCTGGCGACGATTTTTGCGATTTGCCGCAAGGCAACAAATACACGGAGCCAGAGCGACATTGACAATGCGCAGCGTTACCCCATCAAGTGGGCGACCATTATGGTGCGCAAGCTCCACGCGATGGGCAAGGCAACGGACGATATCGACCGCGCAATCGCCGAGCAGTACGGCAAAATCGACATCGATACGTTTACGGCCAACTTTGACAAATGTCTCACGCTTGAGCAGCAAGGCGTTTGGAGCCTCGCTTTTTTCAGGGCGATGCAATAAAAACACCCGGTGTCCAACTTGGACACCGGGTGTTTTATATCATGTTGAGCCTTTGCGCTGTCTGCCGCGCCCTCGTATAAATCCCGGGCAGCCGCCTTGACAGCGTGCTCCGCTCCATGCACAGCTCGACGGCCACGTCGATCTGGGGCGCTTTGCCCACGATGTAGCGGCGCACGATCTCAGCGTCCTGCCTGCTGTATCCGGCCTCGCGTATGACGCGCTCCCACTCGCTTTGCAGCAAACCGGATAAGTCGTCTGGAATATGGACTCTTGCGCTTGCCAATGGCGTCCCTCCTTCCGGGAGGGCGCGGCGGACAGCTTACTTATGCGTCAGCACGGCGATATTGCCCTGATTACTCACCTCGAGCCCGAGGGCGGCAGCGAGATCACGCACTTTTACGTAGTTCGTGCCGTCCTTCAGAATGCGCTCCACGGCAACCTCTTTGCCGTCGACGATGATTTTGCTTTTTTCTACCACTTCGCGTTCCTCCTCTCCAAGTTTTCCGTCCTCGAGCACCATGACCGTGTGGCCGCTGGAAACCAGCACGTCGCCGCGCAGCAGCCTTGCGTCCGAAGTTAGGTACTCGCCGTGCAGGAGCTCAAAATCGCCGGTCTTCGGCCAATCGTTGAGCATACAGTAGGTCGTGCAGCTGTTGCCCTGCTTTCTGTAGAGCTCTTCTACGCCCTTGCACCCGGCGGCTACCGCGCAGAGCGTCTGGAGCCCCGAACAATCCGTCTCGACCGGTTTTGTGATCTTGCTCACGTCCCAGCCAACGACTCTCGCGGCTTCATACGCCGTGTTTCGGTCGGACATGTCATAACCGATGTTCCGGTTTTTAATCGCCGCCTCGCACGTCTTGGCGGCTCTCTCGGCCTTTCTCGGGTCTTTGTAGCGCAGCAGGCCAAGCCAGTGGCCATTGTACCAGTACGAGATATTGAGCTCCCGCCCGGTCTGGTTGCCGGGCTTCTGGTTCCAGCCGCCGGTCTCGCCGAGGCTGGCCTGTCCGATTTTAACGGCCATCACTTGCCCTCCGTCGTGCCGTCGAGCACATCCTGCGTCTTCTGGCTCTGCGTGCCAAAATAAAACGCGATAATGACGGCGTAGATCGTCATAAAGTCCTGCGAGATTTTGCCCGCGACGGACATGTAGGCAAACACGCCCGTCAGCGTGAGCGTAACCAGAGACTTGACGCTGAGCAGGTTGCCCAGCCGCTTTTTGATATTATCCATTATGTACCTCCATCGTCATTTGGTTTTGCAAATACTCTCTTACACAGCAGGAGTAGCAGCTCCCCGCCGAACGCCGCCGCCGCGAAGATCAGCACGTCGGAGAGGTCGGACGGGCGGTCTAGGATGACCGCGACCGTCTTGATGACCACTGCCCACGCGAGCGTAAGCGTCAGGGCGTAAATGCAGTAGTAGACCAGTTCCCGCGCCATGCGCCCCTTCGTCTTCCGCTGCGGCTTTTTCTGCCCGTCCGCCATACTAGCCTCCCAGCCCCGCCAGAGCCAGCGCGTAGCCGACCAGCCCCGCGACGATTGCTGTCACGGCTGCCTTGATAAGCCCCTCCCAGCGGCTGCCGGGGAGCGCCTTGAGGGCTTTCACGTCGGTCTTGATCTCGTTCACGTTCGACTCGATCGTCTCCTGCTTCGTCGCCAGCACCTCCACGGAGGTGGCCAGCTGGTGAAGCGCCTTGTTGTCCGCCTCGAGCTCGTCGATGCGGTGCTGGTTAGATTTGCAGCGCGCGTCGATCGCTGCGACCTGCGCCTGAATTCCGTCGTCCATATCTGTCTCCTTTCTCGCCCGGAGGCGGCGCTATACTTTCTTCCAGGCCGTCGGGGCGACCGTCGGGGTAAACACGTTTCCGTCCATGAGCGACTCATACAGCTTGTCTTCCCACCAGCCTTTCTCGCCCTTTGAGAAGGCCAGTGTGGAGGTAATTACTTCGGGGATGATTCTGTATCCGTCCCGGTACTGCACGTCCTCCCAGAGCGTAGGCGCTTTGTCGGGCGTGTTCTGTGCGGTGTCCCAGAGGTCGACGGCGGCTTTTTTGATCTTGCCGTGCCAGTTGATGCGCGTGCCCGCTTTGACGAGGCTGCCGCCGCCGGTCAGCGTCCCCAGAAGCTCCGGCGCGAGGCTGACTGTTTTATCGTCCAAAGCGCTTGCCGCCTGTACGATGTACGGGCGCATTTTTCGTGCCCTATCGGTGTACGTCATGGCGCTTCCTCCCCCAGTAAGATTTTTGCCGCCGTCTCGGTGTCGATCAGCCGCTCACGCAGCTGCTCCGGGCTTGCCGTCTCGATATCAAAATTGTCTGTGACAAGCTTATCCGTCTCCGTGTAGGTGTACGGCGCGCCATCAATGTCAATTGCCTCATCGTACTCTGCGCCCGTCTCCACCTGCCGGATGAGATAGCCCGCATCCGAGTACGTCCGGTACAGCTCTACGCCGTCCGTGCGCGTTTTGTAGTGCTCTTTTACGATCATGCTGATACCCCCACAATATGGTCTGCCAACGAGCTCCAGTTTGTTGCCGCCTTCCACGCATCCACAAGAGATGCGGGAACCCTGATCTCCAGCTGCGGATGTGTTTCGTCGAACGCGTTGACGTTGGCCAGAGTGGGCACAGCCGTACAGCGCGTGAAGTCCACAAACCGCAGCGGATAACATCGCTGGAACACCTGCGCTGGGATGCTCGCGATATTCCCGAGGCACGTCACTCTGCGAAGCGCGTTGTCGCCCTGAAATGCGGCAGCGACAAAGGTTGTAGCGTCCGCTGGGATGGTGACTTCTAACAGTGCGCGGCAGCTACTAAAATTTCCAACTTGCCCGTTGACAGCCTTGATGTGGACGCGCTCGATGGCTTGGGCTTGGATGGGAGCAGTCATATCAAAATTTACCTGCCGGACTGCTGTATTTGCGATGGCATAATCACTTGTTTGCGTCGTCCCTTTCGGTGTTGCGATCGCACGGAGATTGCAGCACTGATAAAACGACTGCCTAACCTCATCCATATCCGCCGCGACAAACACACGCAGTTGTGTACACTGTTCAAATGCCCGAGCGGTATATATTTTCGTGGTTTGCGGGAGTGAGATGCTCTCAAGTCTACAACAATTACGAAAACACTGATGGTCCGTGGCCACCGCCCTTGCACCGACCTCAACTCTCCGCAGCATCGCGCAGCGGCCACTATCGGTTTCGCCGTTTGCAATCAGCATCCGGCCATCGTGTCCTAGCCACATCGTCTTACCATCTTTGACACTCATCGTAATCACGTATGAGCCGCTGGATGCGTACACATGCCGATGCTCAATCCACGAACTTGCGTCTTTTGTTTCCGGTGTTGTGCCGTCGCCCCAGTCTACAGTCGTGGTGTTTATGTTGCTCTGCCAATAGTTGAGAACAAAATCGTCCCACGTTTCGGTGTCCACGTCGACGTAGAGCCTTGTCTTTCCATCGTCTGTAATATACAGCGCGCCGATATCTAGCTCACGGCCTGCGTCCTTGATGTCTTGGAGCGTCCAGTTCCAGCCCTGACAGACCAGTCCATCGTGCGAGGGAAGGGGCGGAAGCTCTGTCTTTGTCGCCAGCTCGGCGAGTGTCCATGCATACAAGAGCGTTCCGTCGTAATCCCAAAAGTTGATGTCCGACTCCTTAGGCGGGGTGGTATCTAACGTGCCGGTGATCTTCGAGCCCGAAGCGTCGTGCGCCGTCACGCCGGATTTGAGCGTCGCGGGTGTTACGGTGTCCTCGGTCAGGTCGATGAGCGTTTTTCCGGCGTAGACCACCTTGTTTCTCGGGGTTTCACCCCCAGATACTTCCGGTGCCGCCATACGCTCACGCTCCTGCCTTCTTGCCGATGGTGACGGTCACGCCGCCAGCAGCGTTGGGCGTTTCATTGTAGTAGATCGCGGCCACGTCGACCTGCGACATGTAATCGTAGCCGGGGTCCGGCAAAATCGTCTGCGCGGTCGTCAGCGGCTCGACGGACTTCGTCTGCGCCTTGATGGCCTCGCCGCTGTACGTGCCTGTCACGCCGAGGATCGTCACGCCCGCCTTGATGTTTCCGGCAATGATCTTTGCAGCCTCTGTGGGGTCGATGGCGACCTTACCGCTTCCGTCGTGGTAGCCGATGGGGACGATGTACTCGCCCTTGACCGTCGTGATCTTCGCGGCCACCGCGCCGTTGTTCGGCATTTCGCCCGTGATCATCGAGCCTCTTGCACCTGCCGTCTTGCCGAAGAGGATTTCCGAGGCCTTGACGGTCGCACCGGACGTGTCGAGGTCAAATTCGCACGTGCCCGTGTGCAGCTCGCCGTCCGAGCCGTGATACTTAAAGCCAAGCAGGACTTTGCCCGGCTCTACCGTGTCGGCGGTCAGGTCTAACAGCACCTCGCCGCCATAGATAAATTTACTTCTGCCCAAAATTTACACCTCCGATGCAATGTAGACCGTCGTGCCGGTCTCGTTGGATACCTCATAGTATGGGACTTTTGTGACGGTCACATCGTCCGCCAGCAGCTTGTTTTTCGTCGGCAAAACAACCGGCTCAAATGCCTTCGGCACAACCTCGTAGTCCCCTTCATACGCCTCGCCGCCCTGGTAGACCACCTTCGCGGGCTCAATCCGCATCCGGATTTCCGGCTGCGAAAGCACCATTTTAAGCATATCCCGCCTCCTTGAGAAGCTCCTTGACCGGCTGCGAGACAATATCCGCGGCCTGCGGGTTGCCATCGCCGTCCGTGAGCGCCAGCTGGAGGCGCGCGCTCTTGCCCGTGTCCAGCTGCATCGCGTCGGCGTAGGGGATGGACACCAGCAGATGCGTTTCGTCCACAACTGCCGGCACGTACTCAAAAAATAGCGCGCCCTGCCGCAGCCAGAACTGGAGGTTCGTCGCCTTGGTAAGATCCGTTCCAGTCACCTCGACCGATAACGCATTTCGGATTTTTTCGCGCATCATATCACCTCACTTTGGATTTCCCACGACGTACTCGACGACGTAGGTGCCGCTGATGCGGCAGATTTTCACGCGGTCACCCGCCTTGAATGTAACGTTGGTATTGCATTTGTAATGCTTTGCTGTGGCGGCGGTCTGGCCGTCGAAGATCAGGCTCAAGCCGTCTGTGTATTTCGCGCCGACGGTGGCAAGCTCCGCCGCGGTCGGCTCCGTGTTTTGCTGCCCGCTCATGCAATCACCGTCCTTTTTGCGGTATGGGTCATGAGCTCTCCGGGGCTGAGCCGCAGCTGCCAGCCGGTCTCCTCGTAGATACCGCCGAACTCCGGCGCATCGATGCTCAGAACGTCGCCCACGCCGTGCCCACCCTCCGGCAGGCCGTAGAATGTGATCGTCCGGGTACCGAGCTGGGACTGGAAGCAAAGATCGTCCACGTAGGCTTGCAGCGCCTCCTGCGAGGCGATGTTGTTGACCTTGACCACCTGCGTGATGCGCTGGCCGCGCTTGAAGATCGAGATCGAGCTCGACGGGCTGTTGTTCTCGGCTCTGGCCACCAAAGGAGCCTCCAAGTCCGGATTGCTGCAAATGGCCACGAAGACGTTCGGCGCGTCGAAGATGTCCTGCTCCTGCGACATGTCGCGCGAGACTGGGGACAAAAGACGAATGTCCGTGCTTGAGTAGCGCCAGCGGATATTTGCCGCATTTGGTGTTGCCTTTGGCTCCAGATGCCCGATGCCGCTGCCGTCGAACCACACGGGCTTGTAGTTGATCTCGCCCAGCAGCTGGTTGCAGATCGTGAGATAGTCCGTGCCCTCCTGCCAGTCCTCGCGGTCGGTCTGAAGCGTCTCCGCCGTCGGTGTGGCGATCACGAGGCCGATTCCGGCCTGCGTCATGAGCTGCTGCACCGCCGTCAGATAGTTCGTGCCGGCGGCAAGATGCAAAATGCCCTCCGTCTTGATCGTCTGGATCATCCAACTGCGGTCGTACGCGTCGAGCCGGAGGAAGTGTCCTTGCGCGCTGACGGTGTCCGAGTACGTCGTGATGCGGTACACGCCCAAGGGGTACTCTTGCCCGTCAAGCTCCAGCACAGGCTGGAGCTCGTCGGAAAGATATTCGATATCGGGGTTGTGCATAAATGTTCCGCCGAGGCTTCCCATGATGTCTCCGGACGCGTCGACGAGCACGTCGGGCGCGGAATCTTTGAGCCATCTCAGCTCTGAGAACTTCGCGCCGCGCCGGAGCACGTCCACGCGGTAAGATATCCTGTGCGTCATAGCGTCACCTCGTCGTCATAGTCGATTTGCTCGACCGTGAAATTAAAGACGTTCAAAAAGCCGTCGTGCTGCTTCGGCAGGCTCGTAATGTAGCCGATGACCATGTCGCCCTGCGGCGTCTTTGCGCAGATGAGCTTGCCCACAAGCCCCATGAGCTGCCTGATCTCGCTCTCATCGAGCAGCGCTGCCGTAATGCTGAGCGAGTCCGTGCCGGAGTCGACCTCGACCGCGACGGGATAATACGCGCCGGAGAGCTGCAAGAGCTCGACCTGCCGGGAAAGTGTCCGTGTGGTCTGCCGGTGCTGGCTGTCGGAGTATGGGAGTCTCAAGGTTTGGCCGGTGTCCAAGTCTGACACCTGATGCACCTCCGCGCGAATGTCTACTGTGACCGCCGAAGACAGGCCGTAATTGCTCGAGCCATCAAAGCAGCCGCGCACCTGATAGATGACGTTCCCGGAAGACAGCTCATCGGTGTACTGCGTCTGGGTGAGCCTCGCGATGGGCTTGCCGTTTCGGTACACGAGGTAAAAATCGTAGCTGCCGGAGGTCTGCCAGCTTAAGTCCGCGACGCTGGAGGCTTGCACAATCAGCGTAATTGCGGCGCCCGGCGTGTTGGTGACAGGCAGCGCCGCCGCGCCCCAGTCCGACCACATGCCGTACTGATTTTGCACGCGCACGCGCACCGTGTGGCTGCCGTCGGCTAAGTACGCAGGGCTTGTCCAGCTTTTCTCAGTGCCGTAGTGCGTGCCGCCCGATGGCTTGCCGTCCAGCTCGACCTGGTACGCCTCCTGCTCGGAGGTCTGCCAGCTGATGGATGGGCGCGGACCCGTGGACTTGATCTGGATGCTCGGAGCCGTTGGCGCGGCGATCACAACGATCTGTGCCGCATCGCTCCATTCTCCCGCAACACCGTCTGCGTTGTAGGTGCGCACGCGCCAGTATTTGATGCTGGACGTGAGCGTCCCTGCAGGACACGTCCACTGCCGCGCAGCGCCTGTCACGGTTGCAAGCGTCTGCCATGTGATGCCGTCGGTGCTTTTTTGCAGGTCTGCCTTGCTCTGCGCTGTCCCGGTTGAGATCGAGTGCTGCCACTGGAACAGTACATCCTTCGAGCCATCAATCACCGTGTCGACCGGGCTCAGAGGCGCGGCGGTCGGCGTTGCGTCTGCGGTCGAGAGCGTCACCCAGTCGGATGTTGTGACCACACCGCTGTTTGCCGTGACGGCTACCTGCCACTGAATGCTCGTCGTGCCAGCGAAGGTGTTGGCAGGGACGGTGACGCTCTGCGAATTGCCGGAGACGTTGATCGTGTGGATCGTGCCGCTCGTGCCGGAGCGCCAGCGGAAAACGGCAGATGTCTGTTCCAGTACAGCGATGCATTTTAACGCGGGGTCTGTACCCCATGCGAAGGTGTTTGGCTCTGTTTTTACGATAGACCCCGAACTCGGCGTTGTCTCGAATATTTTTAGCCCACAGGTTATCGTATCGTCCACAGTCACTGGAATATATGGCCGGTTTGCGCCTGCTGTAACGATTGACGCAAAATCCATAGATACCGATATATCGATAAACACGCCCTTTTGCACCGCGTCAGGAATCGGGAGCCCATATGTCGACTCACACAGTTTCGGGAGGTCTTCAGCGTAAACGTTTTTCGTCTCGACTTTGCTCACGTGGAAACGCTGCTTGGTAGCATAGGTAGCGGTAAGAGGGTCGAAGCGCTCAGTCAAGGCACCTATTTTTAGGTTGACTGTGTCGTTTTCGCCTGCTGCCTGCACATATACGTTGATTTTTGTCCAATCGTCAACAAGCTTTTTGTACTGCTTCCCGTCGCTAGGCGACTGGAATTGCAAGTACAGTAAATCGCGATAGTAGAGCTTTGCTGGGGAGGTTGTGTGGTCGTTGACGTTTTGCGCGTCATTTTTCAAGATCGCAAATGCCGAACAGTACAGATTAAAACTCGTTGCCACCTCACGTCACCCCCATTCTGGCCATTCGTCTCTGGTTTTTCATGCGGCGGATAAAGCTGTCGATCTCGCGGATTTCATTCGCCTGCACGATAAAGTTGTAGGTATCGCCGCCGGAGAGGCTGCGCCCTTCCTGGTTCGTGCCGATGCGCGAGCCCTGCGGCAGCCAGACAGGCTCGGGGCCGTTTTCGCCGACCCACGTCACGCCGCCGATAAAATTGTCCGTTCCGGCTGCGTTCTGATGCCACTTGCCGTCGGCTCCCATGTAGCCGCCCGTTCCGGTGTAGCCCATGCCGGAAACGTAGCTCGAGCCGCTGGACAGTGCGCCTTTGTATTGCAGCTGCTGCATGTTGCTCAGCTGGCCGCTGGACATATTGAGGCCGAGCGCGGTTTTGATCTTGTCGCCGTTGAGCGTCAACAGGCCGACAAGCAGATTTGTCGTGTCCGCGATCAAGGCCATCGTCGTTGCAACCGGCTTGAGCGCTGCGTCGAGCGCCGGAAGCACAGCGACGGTCAGGTCGCCCAGCGGCTCCAAGATCTGCGTGGCAGAGCTCAGGATGCTGCCGAATTTGTCCACAACGCCAGACTCCACAAAAGCCTTGCCGATCTTCTGGATAAAGTCCGCCGTATCGCCCAGCGCCTCGGTCATATACGGCGCGTACTCGGCGGAGATCTGCTTCGTGACGGCCTCCTGCGTTTTGAGGAGCTTCTGCTGCGCAGCGTCCGTTGCTGCGAGCGCTTCGACGGCCTCGTTATCCAGCACGTAGCCCATCTCATGCGCTTCGTCGGTGTACTTTTTGAGTCCTTCGCTGCCCACCTCAATCAGAGGGTTCAGTTCCTGCGCGGACTCGGACATGAGATCCATCGCCAGCGCGTCGCGCTGCGCCTGGTTGTGCATGTTTCCGAGCGAGTCAATGACGTCATAAAAGACAGCATCTGCGCTGCGGAGGCTCCCGTCTGTGTTCTCGATCTCGACGCCCAGTGTCTTAAAGGCTCCCGCCGTGTCCTCCGAGCCGTTCTGCGCCTCCTGCATCTTGTTTGTGATCTCCTTGAGGGAGTCCTTCACGCGGTCATAGGTGACGCCGAGCATGTCGGAGGCATACTGCCATTCCTGCACTTCCTCCACGCTCTGGCCGGTCACGCTTGCGAGCGTCTTGACCTCCTTCGCGTACTCGGCGGACTCCTTGGTGATGTTCATCAGCTGCTTTTCGACCTTGACGCCTGCCGCAACCAGGGCAGCAAAACCACCGACTGCCGCAGCTGTCCCGGCGTTAATGCCGTTGAGGGAATTCAGCGCCTTCGTCGCGCCCTCGGGCAGATTGATACCCAACTTATCCGCCGCGCCGCCGATCGCGTCACCCAGACCGACCGCTTCGCCCTTGCTCTCTCCAAAAGCCTCCTTGAGGTTTGCGAAGACGCCCTTCGCGCCCGTGCCCTCCTCCTTGGCCTTTGCGACGGAATCCTTGACCTTATCCATCGCCTGCTGGAATTTCGAGCCGCTCGCGCCCGCCTTGTCGAGCTCGGCGTTGTTCTCTTCCAGCGCCTCCTGCATCTGCTTGAGTTTGGTCTCCGCGTCAATCAGCGTCGTTTTCCAGTCGATCGTGCGCTTATCCGCCTCGCCGTAGGATTCACCGGCTTTCTGGAGCACTTCGCGCAGCGTGTCGACCTTCTCCTGCTGCGTCTGCATCTGCCGGGCGAGCACGTCACCCTTGGCCGTCAAGGCCTCGACGCTATCGGCATTGTCTGCAAAATCCTGTTCTGTGGCGCGCATCTCCGCGCCTAAATTTTTAAGCCCTGCGTTGATTTGGGCAAGGGCGGCGCGATATTCCTTCTCGCCGTCCATTTTGACCTTTGTGTTAATGCCGGGCGTCGCCATCAGCCGCCACCTCCCATCAGGTACTGTGCCAGCGACAAGCGCGCAGGCTGCTCCGGCGCATTACGCGCACACCGGCTCGGCGTGGCCATGGAGGAGAAATACTCTCTGTAGATAGCCATGCACCGCGCCGGTGTCATCCTGCGCCAAAAGACGGTCTCGTCGTTTTTCAGCACATTTACCCAGATATTCAAATACCAGGCGAAGTTGATACCGCCGCTTCTTCCTGCCTGGTCTCCGCGTTTTTTTCGTCGTCCGTCTCATTGACCGCCAGAATCGTCATGCGCATAATGTCCGGCGCGAGCCGATCCACCGTGTCATAGGACAGCCGTCTACCGATCTGCTTTTCGGTGTACCGGATAGCAAAGCCCTTTTCGTCCACCCATTTCTGCTCGTCGGCGTAGTCGTTGAGCATCGCGGCCAGCAGCTGCAAGACCGACTTGAGCGTCCGCTTAAGGGAGAGGACGGGGCTAAAGTCGCCGCCGTTGATCTCCTGCACCTCGGCCAGCACGTTGTTGTTGCAGCGAAGCACCCAGTCGCGCCCGTCAAAGCGCCACGCGACCTCGCGCGGCTTGATATCCTCCATGCTTAACCTCCTGCCACGTCTGTGGCTGCCGTCTGAAAGACCGCGTCGCACCACGCCTTGGCGTCAGCCTCCGAGTCAAGCGTTGCGACTTCGAGCAGATCGCCGAGATCGTCGACCAGGAACTCACCGGTCGTGGTCGGGGTCTGGAAGGCGATGCTGTCGCCAAGCGTCTTACCGTTTGTTGCAGGCGGACCAAAAAGCACCTTGCGGGCGAATACCGCCGTGAACTTTTCCACGCTGTCGATCATATCCGGCATGTAGAAGCTCCAGCCAACGTACTGGCCAGTCGACTTTTTGCCAAAGGTCAGGCTCTTGACGGTGGAACTAGCCACGGTGCGCTGTTTTTCGTACGCGCCGTACATAAGCTTCTGCGCTTCAGTCGGGATATACTTGACACCGGCGGTCGCCGTGCCGCCTGTGGCTTTTTTCATGTACTCTGCCAGAACGGACTCGGCGTAAATACGGCCTTCTGCAAAGCGCATCTCAAGGCCTACGGTCATCGCGTCGCCCATAGAGACGGGCGTGCCGTACTCCGTGCCTTCTCCGGTTGTTTTTTTCTTGTACTCTGCGACTTGCAGGTATCTCAAATCAAATGCAGGCATGATTGCCTCCTTTCATCGGTTGCTGTTGATAATTTCTGCTGCCTTGTCGGTCATGGCCTTGTTCGCGCGGTCCCACGTGGATTTGACCGCGTTAGACCAATAGTAGTCGGCCTTGATTTTGCCGCCCGTGCGGCGGCCGTAGTTGAGGACAAAGCCCTTGACCGCATATTTCTGCTGCCGCGAATCCTTGCCGGAGATCGTGACGTACATGTACGGCACGCCCTTTTTGTCACGCGAGACCTTGCGCGCCTTTGTAAAGTGCCGCAAGGTCTCGCCGGTCCGGCGGGGTTTGGTATTCTGGTGCCCGGCCTCGATAAAGGCGGAGTGGACGCTTTTATACATCTCATCCACGCCGACCGACAAAATCGCCTGAAGGTTGTCGTCGGTGAAGAGGTCGGCTTGGTTCAGCTGCCGGATGGCCTCCTGGATGCCGTCCAGTGCGATTTTTGTATCGAGCTGCGCCATCAGATCACCTCGCAGGGGATGTCAGAATAATAGGTCATCGTCTCCTGGTCAAAAGACTGCTCGCTCTGGCCGATGGCGATGTGCGCGCTAGCCAAGGCTTGCAGCACCTCTGCGGTCAGCGTGTCGCCTTCCGTCTGCGTGGCCACGGTGACAACACACAGGCCGACCGTTGCAAAGGGTATCCCGTCTGCGTTCACGCTGCGCGTGCCGGTTGGCGTCCAGACGAGGTAGCGCGTGAGCGGCGAGCCGTCCGGCGCGTGCTCCGGCGCTTGCACCTTGTACACAGCGCCGGGGAGCACCGTCTCGAGCGCCTGCTCAATCTTGGAGTATTTCATACTTGCCCTCCGGCTCTGCGAGCGAAAGCGTCGTGATCGGCAGGCCGTCGGAGTCGTAGCCCCGCTGCGCCTGGTCGATGCGGTAAATGTGGTCGTCCTCGAGCACCACGTACTGCTCGGCTTTGATATCCTCGCCACCGAAGACGCGGGGGATGCTGACCATCCGGGTAAGCTGCACACCGGCTTGCTTCCCGGCATAAAATCTGGCCGCGTAGACCTCCCGCTCACAGTAAAAGTGGCTCGAGGCGATGCGCAGGCGGCGCTGGAGGGGAGACGAGGCCGGGAGCAGGTCGCAGACCGTGCACACCTTGTCGTAGATCATCCCGTGCCGCCTCCCATCTTCTGCTGCGCAAGCTTACTGTTGAGCATCCGTCGCAGATACGTCGGCAGCTGCTTTTCCTCGGCGTTCGCGCGCGCCTTATACATCCAGCCGCCGACCATCGCCGTCAGCATGTCGTCCGCGTCGCAGTCCGGCTGGAGCGCAACGCCGCGCGTGGTGATAAAATCAGCGGCCTGCGTCAGGATACCCCGCAGATACGTCTCCTGCTGCTCGGTTGCGCGCAGGATACCGAGATCCACCATCATGTAGGCCAGCTGGGCGTCCAGTGACATAGGCCGCCTCCTTTCCTTAGCCCGCCTTCGCGGTCACGCTGCCGGAGCCGACCGCAACCGCGCGGCCGTTGCCGTCGACCTCAACCACGGTAATGGTCTGGCCGGTCGTGCCGTCGACGGTCTTATTCGCGGGCAGGTCGGTCCAGAGCTTATCAAGCGTCTCGCCGTTTGCGACTGCGATCGCCTGACCGGCGGTCTGGTACTTGAGCTTGCCGGAGCCGTTGCCCGCGACGGTCACGACGCTCTTGCCGTTGGCAGAGCCCGCGGCAGTCGTGACGATCAGGGTGCCGATGGCCGTATTCGCGCGGTCCTTGCCGAAGGTCGTGGTCGTGGTCGGCTGGACATTACCATAGTTCACGAGGACAAACGCCTCGCCAATGGCGGGCTTGCCGTCGCGGCGCTGCATACCCTTGAAGCACGTCTGGTTTTCCAGCCAACGCACGTTGGTGTTGGACTCAATGGTTGTGCCCTCGCGCTCGACCGAGCGGTACAGGCTCATGTAGCCGCCCGCGATCTCGTTGTCCGGCATGACCTCCCACTCGACGATCTCGCCGCCGACGATCGGGATGGAGTTGCTGACGCCTGCGACGAGAGCCGCTGCGTCGTTAAAGGCCAGCGCGCGGGACTGGATGTCCATGTGCGTCTTGCGGTTCATCACCCAGATCACCGTACCGTTGGAGTAATCCGGCTTCGCCACGGCGAGCGCCGCGACCAGCGGGCGGAAGAATTCCACGCCGTTCTTTGCGGCCAGATCGAGCTTGAGGATGTTGCTCGTGTGCAGATCGGTAAAATCGCCCTGCTGCGAGCCCCACCACGTGGGTTTGGTCTGCGCGGCCAGACGCGTGATGATGCCGACGGGCATGCTCTCGCCGGTGCCAAACCAGATGGACTTATCGATCGCCTTTGCAAGCGACGAGGCCAGCGCCTGAAGGATGGTCGTCGTGAGCGAGAGGTCGCTGTCGTCCATCAGGACAGAGTTCGGGACGGCCATGTAGCCGCCGACCATAAAGCCGTCCATCGTCAGCTGCCAGAAGTCGATATCGATCTCGTTGAGCCGATCTTTCATTTCCGTCCAGATGGCCTCGGGGGCGACGCCCGCGACATTCTGGCGAGTCGTGCCGCGGAAGCTCGTCGTAAAGCAGTAGCGCAAGAACTTGGATTCCTGATACGTGAGGTCGCGCAGGATCGGCAGGAAGCCGTCCGGAATACCCAGCTCGCCGCCGGTGACGCTGCGCTGCTGGGCGCGTGCCTCGCGGATATGCTGGAGGAAGGTGCGGACCTGTTCGGACTGCATGAGCGCGTCGCGCTCGGCGTAGGTGAGGCCGAACCAGCGGCGCTCGGTGGTGTTGTTCATGGGTACAAAGCTCCTTTCGTGGTGATCGTTGTTTCTGGTGTCAGAGTTGGACACCGCGGGATTGCTTGCCGGGGGCGAGGTCTGCTCGGCTTCCAGCCGGGCAATTTCCGCGCTGCGGGTGTCGATCTCGCCCTGGATACGGGCAATCTCGGCGGCGTTCGCGCTGCGCTCCTGCTCAAAGGTATCCACAGCCGAGGATACAGCGTTGCGCTCCTCGTCGGTGCTCGTCTCGGTGATCTCGCTGAGCGCCTGGCGAAGCTGCTCTTCTCTCGCGGCAAAGCCGTCTCTCGTCTGTTCCAGCGGCGTCAGCTGCGCGCGAAGCGCGGTGATCTCGCTGTTCAGGACTAAAACTCTAAGTGCTGCCATTTACGGGTTTCCTCCTAACTTCTTGTTCATTTCTGCGCGCCACGTTTCCAGGCGGCGCTTTTCGATTTCCTCAAAATCCCGTTTCCGGGCGCTGACCGAGGTCTGCTCATATGCCGGGAAGGTGCAGACGCTGACCTCATACAGCGGGTCGATCTCTTCGATCTCCCAGCGGTATTTCCCATTGCCGAGGTCGCGGAAGGTCTCACTCTTGATGGCAAAGCCAAACGAGCACTGGTCGACGTCTCCGCGCTGGACTCTGGCGTACAAGTTCATCGCGTCCACGTCGTCGCGGTTGATCCGGACGCTGCCCCAGAGGCCGCGCTCGTCCTGCTTGAGCGTCAGCGTGCCGGATTTCGTCCGGCCGAGAACTAAGCTCGTGTCGTGGTTGATGAGAGCTCGAACGTCGCCCGAGATCGAATTTGTGAAAGCGCCGGGCTTGATGATCTCGCTCACATCGTCCCACAGGGGATACTCCGAGTTGAATACTGCGAAGTAGCCCTCAATGTAGAGGTCACTCTCGGCCTCGCGCGTCTGAAACGCCTGCGGGATGCAGCGCACCTGACGCTGCTGTCTATTCTGTTCCACCGTCTCCACCTCCTCCTTGTGTAAGCTTTTTCTGATCTGCGATCATGTCGCGCGGGATGTAATTTTCCAAAATGACGAGCTCGTTGAGCCCTTCTTTCGGGCTGAGGCCGACCCAGTCGCGCACCTCGTTGCCGGTCATGAGGCCGCGCACGTAGAGGTTGGATGCTACGTCCGCAAGCTCCTTTGTGCTGTAGCTGTAGAGCCTGCGCGTCGACATCGTAAAATAGAGGTCTGTCGCGTAGAGGAGCTTGCGCGTCAATTCCTGGCAAATGATGTTTGCAATCGTCGTGGCGGTCGTTTTGATCATGTGGTTGTGCTCGCTGTCCGAGTATGTGCCCACGCCCAGCATGAAGGGGGTGACGCCGACGAGCGCGGCCACGGCCTTTTTGTCGAGCTCCACACCGTCTTTGATGGCTAAATCGGACAGGCTCAGCGGCTTGACCTGCTGCACGTCCATGAGGTCAGCCGGAACGATCCACGGCTCTCCGGCGCTAGATCCCGTGATGTAGTCGTCAATCAGACGGCGGCGGCCTGCCGGGTCGGAGAATTCGTCCGCCAGTGCGTCGACCTTGACAATGACGCTGGGCTTCCACTTGTCCGACATGAAGCCCTTCTTTGTCGCCTGCTCCTGCCGGAGCGAGTTGACAACGTCGAGGAGGCTCATCCGGAGCCCGAGCCCCTGCCACGGGTGGTCGGGGTCGACCCAGCGGCGGAACTGGAGGACGGTCTCGGGGTCGTACTGCTGGCCGCGCCAGCTGATGTATACCGTCTGACCTTCGTCCGGGCTCATCGCCTGCGCGCCCGGCATGGGGATAAGGTCGCGAAGCAGCCCGTCCCGCGTGACCGGCAGGAAGAAGGCTGTGCCGCTGGCGCTCGTGAGCATCGCCCAGACGATGGCGCTTACAAAATCCTTGCGCGTGCCGAAGCTCCACGGCGAGATGTCCATAAACCGGGAAAGCGCGTTCCGCACGCGCACATCGCCGTCCGGCGTGTTCTGCATGAGTTGGATGGTCGCGTTCGACACAATGTCGGCCAGCCCGCCGATCGCGGCCAGCACGTCCGGGCTGTCCGCAAGTCTGCAATAGCCCGGCACGCCCAGCGTGTCCTGATCGACCGCGCCGATCACGAATTTTCGCAGCGCGTCGTCCTGCGCGGATCTGCGCTGCACTTTTACTTTCAAGTGGCATCACCGCCTTTCCTTGTCGCCAGCTCCAGCGGCGTTTGTCCCCACATCTTTTCGATGTTGGCATATGTCCGCAGGTATCGACTTGGGAGTGTTTGCGGCGTGAACGCGCCAAAGAGTCTATCCATGTCAAAAAAACGAGCAAGCGTATTTTCTTTGATCAGCGCCGAAGCCGTCCAGAATTTACGCGAGCTACAGAGCTTTGCAATGTACTCGCTATCAGACGCTGCGCCACGATGGGCGAGCGCTGACAACATGACCGTGGGCAAACTATCAACGCCCATTCCCTCCACCGCCCAGAGTGCGCGCCCCTGATAGATTAGGTTCCCGCGGAGCCCGGGGCCAAGCGTCTGCCCAAACACCCCGCGATAGTTGCGTTTGCTCATCGGTGCGCAGGCCATCGGCGTTGCCGGCATTGGGCGAAATGGGGTACAGTGCAGGACGATACTCCACTGTTTATTTCGGAGAGGTGCGGTTCGGTCTGCGCCTTGCAATTCGTCCAAAAACTCAAACCAGTCTTCTTCCGTTTCGGATGGGTATCCGCAGATGTTGTAGAGTTTTAATTGGTGCGGGGCGGCGTCGGAAGCTAGCATAGCCCGCAGGAAATTTTGCATAATGGCTCGAGTAATGCGTTTGTTGACGCCAAACCGCAGCCGCTCGCTAAAACCGTCAATCGCGGTAGTCCGGAGTTTAGACCAATTGATGCACGTCGGGTCTTTGTCCAGATCAAGCATTGCCCGCTCCTTGTCAGCCATGCCTGCGAACAGCCCTGCATCCATTCTGTAATAGGCATAGTCGGACGAAAATTTGCGGTGCCATGTATATCCGCAGAAAAGGCACTTATGGTTGCAGCCGATTTGGCTCTCTGCAAAATCGACACCAGCGACAAGCTTCACGACATGCTCATAAGGCCGTTCTGTTTGCGCGATGCGCCAGACGCGATCGGGGCTGAACTCGTCAGCGTAGAGAATACTGTCAGAAACATAGCGGTCCCCGCGTTCAATTGACCTCACAAGAGGGACAATTAGGTTTTCTCCGCGCCCAAGCATGGCGGCATAAAACCATGGAAGGAACGGCTCTACGTGGAGAACGCCCGCGCCACCAACCAGAACCTTGTAGTTGCCGCGTTGCCAGCTTAACCGCTCTCGCACATACGGCCACCAATCGCAGTCCGCCGTTAATGAGACAAGAACAATATCATAGGTGTGGACGGTTGCACGCGTTGCAAAATCGACTGTATATCCAGCTCGCGCGAGACAGTCTAGGATAACGCTAAGCCCGGAAAATTGTCGAGAGGCCATGCACTCGTTTTTGTAAGTACTCTTTGCATAGGATTCCTGCACGTATGCGCAAATTGTCATTTTTGGATTACCTCGAAAACTAGCCCGCATTTTGGGCAATGTGCGATAGCTACGACACGCCCCCAAAGATCGTCGTTACCAGCCTGCACGTCGAGATCGACGAAGGATAATTGATCTGCGTTTGTTTCCGCATCAATAAATTGCAGTTGCGGCTTACTTTTTTTAGGGGGGGTGGAGTTATACTTTGCCATCATTGGTGATACTCCTTTGTTCATACCAGCCCGCGCCCTTGGCGCTGGCGGTCAGGTCCTCCAGGTATGCGCACGCGGCAAAGACCGAGCAGTCAAAGACGTCAATGCGCAGGTTTGGAGCGATTTTTTCGTACATCACCATATCGTCGGCCTTTTCAATGCCCGCGACATTCTGCACGCAGTACTCATAGGGCTCAGCGTGCAGGTAATAGAGCGTGCCCTGCTTGGCGCTTTTTTCTAAGTACCGGAAGCCCTCGGACTTGAGCGTAAAGCGCTGAATCTGCGCCTTGATGGGAAAGCGCTCTTTCTGCATCTCGACAAAATACTCGCGGCAGAACTTCGGGTCGTGCCCGACGCGGCGGATTTTGAAGCCTTCGGCGCGGCGTTTTTTGAACCAGCGCACAACGTCGGAGTGGTTTGTCACCTTGTCGTTCGTCATGTCGAGCCAGCCGTCTTCCTGCCAGCCAAAGAGCGGTATCTGGTCTTGCGTCGCTTTGACCACGGCAGCCGGCCGCGGAAACCAGCAGTGCGGGATGATGATGTCCACGCCCTTGTAGTGCCCGAAGAGGCAGCAGGCGGTTAAGTCGTGCATTTTGGACAGGTCAGCGCCGCCGTACCAGCGGATCGGAAGCTTTGCGAGCTCGTCAATCGTCCAGTTGTACTTCTCGTCCGACCGCCGGAACTCCTGGATGTCAAACCAGGCTTTGACGGCGTTCGTCGTGACGTTGAGGCTCTTGTTGAGATATTCCGGCCGGAGCATCGGGTTTTCGGCGGCGATGGCCGCGTCGTTGATCATGTCCTGCGGGCGGATGGAGTAGCCCCAGCCTGGGCTTGCGGCCTTGAGGACTGCCGGGTCGTGGAGATCCACGTCGCCGTTTTCCATCGTCGGCGCGGAGCACAGAAAGCAGAAGATCGTGTCCGCGTAGTCGCCGGTCACGATGCCGCGCAGGATTTTCCGGCAGAGCTCCAAGTGCCCGAGCAGGAAGCCGCGCGCGTTGGGGCCGTTGGACGAAATGATGATGACGAGTTTGTTCGTGTACGCCTTCGTCGCGTCCTTCAGAATCTGGTACTGCTGCGGGCTCTTGTAGGTGTGCGCTTCGTCGGCGATGACGATGTTGCAGTTAAAGGAGTCCTGCTTGTCGGGGTTCGCGGCCAGGGCGTTGATAGAGATCATGCCGTCGCCGACATCGCCGGAGATCGACCGCTCCATATTGTTGTCGATGATCCGCAGGCCCGTCTCTGGCTCATCCTTGACGGTCACGCCCAAGCGCGTGCAGTTGTACTTCAAAAAGTCAAAGCCCTCGAGTGCCTGCTTTAGCGCGCCGCCGACCTCGTACACCTTCGAGCCGGACGCTCGCTCATAAAGTGCCAGGGCAAAGGCCAGCGCGGCCGCAAACGTCGTCTTGACGTTTTTTCGCGGGATGAAGTCCACGGCTTCCTTAAAGCGCCGAATCTTCGTGTCCGGGAGGTAGAACCCCATGATGTTGTAGACGATGAACTTGTGGTACGGCAGGAGCAGGAACGGTGTGCCGCGCAGGGGCGTCGCGTCCAGGAACTCGCCCTGCTGGTGGCAGATCATCGTCTCGATGATGGCGATGATCTCGTTGGCAGGCTCTGCCCGGAACTCCCACTTGCCGGTGTCCAAGTCTGACACGTACCGGCGGCACGCGAGCACTGCGTCCTCGCAGAGCCCGTTTTCTCCGGAGAGCGTCGCTTCGACAAAGCCGTCGACCTCGCGCTGGTACTGCGCGGCGTGCTCTTCCGCGTGACTCTTGGCCTCGGAGAGCAGCTGCTCAAGTTTGCTCGTGCCGCCCATCGGGACGCTCTTGGCTCTTGCCTTGTTGAGGCCCGTCGGCGTGAGGCCGAGCTGGTTGCGCAGGCCCTGCACCGTCGCGCGCAGATCCTCGACCGCCGTCCAGTACGGGCTCTTGGCCGTGTACTCCGCGCCGGTCTTGTTGACCATCGTACAGATGCGCTGCCCGCCCTGCTTCTTCCACTCTTTCTCGGCGCGGGAGAGTTCGCGCTCCGTCTTGGCCAGTTGCTTGATCGTCGGCTCAAATATTGCGTTGTACGTGCCGACAAGCTGCATGTCCTGCCGGATCATGTCCTCTCGCGCCATATGGATAATCCTTTCTCTGAGGCTCTGCCAGACGCAGCGCGCGAACGCCGCGTCCAGTCAAAAAAGGAGGATGATGAGATGACTCCGGGCACCGGCGGTGGTTCCCAATGCCGCCGAGCTGAACTGCGCCCGGCAGAGCCTCAGATGGTTTGCGTCTTTGCGCGCCCGCGTCGTTTGCGCCCGCGTCGCGTGATTCGAGATTTTCGCGCGTGTGCGCGCCTGGCGGTCTCGTCTGAACCCCCTCCCGCGGTTTTCCCGCCGTCGGAAAGAGG
>ERZ773229.415-NODE-415-length-38516-cov-3.831986_pt1 | contig 38516 bp, 45 predicted proteins | sample MGYA00580992_ERZ773229 | MGnify/ENA primary metagenome ERZ773229 (study PRJEB29015, sample SAMEA2737795) | human gut metagenome | biome: human gut; feature: human-associated habitat; material: faeces | place: China | collected 2012 ... | reverse complement strand
TTGGAGAAATCTTCGGCGTAGAGCTTAAGAACCGTCAGGATGTGATCCCTTACGGAAAGAAACTCCAGGAAAAAGGTGCCAGAAATGTACTGATTTCCATGGCCGGTGAAGGAGCTGTCCTGGTAGCAGAAGACGGACAGGTATTTGAGAAACCGGCACCGAAGGGAACACTGGTAAACGGCGTAGGAGCCGGAGATTCCATGGTAGCAGGCTTTATGGCAGGCTGGATGGAAAAACAGGATTACGAATACGCTTTCCACATGGGGATTTCCGCAGGAAGCGCAAGTGCATTTTCTGAAAATCTTGCCACGAAGGAAGAGATTCAGGCGGTATATAAACAGGTAACAGAGGGGTAAATAAGAAAGGAGAAGGGAAGATGAGAATCACAGATCTGCTTGACAAACGAAGCATATCGCTGGATGCAGCACCGAAGACAAAATCCGAAGCGCTGGACATGGCCGTAGATCTTATGGTAAAAAGCGAAAAGATCAGCGACCGGGATGCTTATCGGAAACAGGTGTATTTAAGAGAGGAAGAAAGTACAACAGGAATCGGTGAGGGAATCGCCATTCCCCATGGAAAATGTGATGCGGTAAAGAAACCGGGACTTGCTGCCATGGTAGTAAAAAACGGCGTGGAATTTGAGGCACTGGACGATGAGCCGGTTACGCTCCTTTTCCTGATCGCGGCACCGAATACAGAAGACAACATTCATCTGGATGTACTCAGCAAACTTTCCGTGATGCTGATGGATGATAATTTTACAGAGTCCTTACGTAACGCGAAATCTGTAGATGAATTTATGGAGATCATCGACAAGGCAGATGATGAGAAAAAAGATATCGACGAGAGACTGGCAGATACAGGAAGTTCCGAAGGAGCCAGAGCCAGACTGCTGGCAGTTACTTCATGCCCCACAGGTATTGCCCACACCTACATGGCAGCAGAAGGACTGGAAAAAGCAGCGAAGGCGAAAGACTGTTTCATTAAAATAGAGACAAGAGGCTCCGGCGGAGCAAAAAATGTACTTACGGATCAGGAGATCCAGGAAGCAGACTGCATTATCGTAGCAGCAGATGCCAAGGTCCCCATGGACCGTTTCGATGGAAAGAAAGTCATCGAATGTCAGGTTTCCGACGGAATCAGCAAGGCAGACCAACTGGTTGACCGTGCCATTTCCGGAGATGTTCCGATATATCATGCGGCAGCAGGCAGCCAGAGTTCTTCCTCAAATGCAAAAGCAGGCGGCGGAGCAGGCCACAAGATCTACATGCAGCTGATGAACGGTGTATCTCATATGCTTCCACTGGTTGTTGGCGGTGGTATCCTGATCGCCCTTGCATTTCTGATCGATGGTTTAAGCGTAGATTTAAGTTCCCTTCCGGCAGACCAGAGAGCAAACTTTGGTACCATCACACCGGTAGCGGCTGTTCTGAAAAATATTGGTGGAACCGCATTTGGGTTCATGCTTCCTGTACTGGCCGGCTTTATCGCAATGGCTATCGGTGACAGACCGGCACTTGCAGTTGGCCTTGTAGGCGGTATGATCGCAGCAAACGGAAAATCCGGTTTTCTTGGAGCTCTTCTTGCAGGTTTCCTTGCAGGATATCTGATCCTGGGACTTCGTAAAGTCTGTGATAAACTTCCGGAAGCTCTGGAAAAAATCGCACCGGTACTGATCTATCCGGTTGTTGGTGTCCTTCTTATGGGACTTTGTATGACATTCATTGTAGAGCCGATCATGGGTGGTATCAATACAGGATTAAATAATGCCTTGACAGGCATGGGAAATTCAAGTAAAGTAATTTTAGGACTGGTTCTCGGTGGCATGATGGCCATTGATATGGGAGGCCCGTTCAACAAAGCAGCATATGTATTTGGTACAGCGGCCATTGCGGCAGGTAACTATGACATTATGGCAGCAGTTATGGTAGGAGGCATGACTCCTCCATGTGCTATCGCACTTGCATCCCTGCTGTTTAAAGACAAATTTACAAAAGAAGAGCGTGAGGCAGGACCGACCAACTTTATCATGGGACTTGCATTTATCACAGAAGGAGCCATTCCTTTTGCGGCATCTGACCCGATCCATGTACTCCCGTCCTGCATCGTCGGCTCCGCAATAGCAGGAGCGATCTCCATGTTCTTCAACTGTACACTGATGGCACCACACGGCGGAATCTTCGTATTCCCGGTTGTAGGTAATGCACTGATGTATCTGGTTGCACTGGTTGTCGGAACTCTGATCTCAGCAATACTTCTCGGTGTACTGAAGAAAAAAGTTGCTTAAATTTTAAAATTAAAAATAAAAACCTGGAGGATAAAAAAATGAAAGAATTCAAGTATGTAGTAACAGATAACGAAGGAATCCATGCACGTCCGGCAGGAGAGCTTGTGAAACTTGTAAAAGGCTTCGAGTCCAAGATCACAATCGAGAAAGACGGTAAGACTGTAGAGTGCAGAAAGCTTCTTGCACTTATGGGACTTGGCGTAAAGAAAGGCCATGAGGTTACCTTCACATTCGATGGTGCAGACGAGGATGCAGCATACGAGGCAGTAAGCAAATTCATGCAGGAGAACCTGTAATTTCTGAATGAGTGAACAGAAGACATCCCGGTCCGGCTGATCGGGGTGTCTTTTTTAAAGGAGGAAAAACATGCTGACGGAGCAGAGATATGAGATCATACTCGGCCTTCTCAGAGAAAAAAACAGTGTCACGGTAACAGAACTGAAAGATATCCTGAATGCATCGGAATCCACGGTTCGCAGAGATATCACAGCACTTTACAAGGCAGGAAAACTGACCAGGGTTTTTGGCGGCGCAGTGGCACTGGAGCATACAGTCAATGCTTATGAGCCTACTGTAGCCCAAAAATCCGAGCTTAATATCGAGGAAAAAAAGAAGATCGCAGCTTATGCGGCATCTCTGATCCAGCCGGAGGATTTTGTATATCTGGATGCGGGAACGACGACCGGATATATGCTGGAACATCTTAACGGCTCCAGGGCGACTTTTGTGACCAACGGTGTTTCCCATGCAAGGACCCTGGCCCAGATGGGAATCCGTGTGCTGCTGATCGGCGGGGAGTTGAAAGGCTCCACGGAAGCGGTGATCGGAAGCCAGGCCATGCAGATGCTGAAGAATTATCATTTTACCAAGGGCTTTTTTGGAACCAACGGAATGACCCAGAGAGAAGGCTTTACCACACCGGAGGCCAATGAGGCACTGGTAAAACGAACAGCTATGGAGCAGTGCCTGGAAAAATATGTAGTGTCCGACAGTTCCAAATTCGGACAGATCAGTGCGGTGACGTTCTTTTCATTTGAAGGGGCGGTAATCCTGACGGAAAACTGTTCCAGAGAATATAAGGACTGCAGAAATATTCAGATCGTATCATAGAAAATTATAAAATGAAAAGATTATAAAAAAACCGGTTTGGAAGAAAATTCTTCGGAACCGGTTTTTGCGATCAGTTTTCCTTGGAGATCATGGATTCCAGATCTTCCACAGAAATGTCTTTCTTATGCATCAGTTTGAGAAGACGTTTCAGCTCTGCGGCTTCTTCTGCTTTCTTGGCTGCTTTATGAATTTCCTCCAGCTGAGCTGCAAGAGCAGTTTTCTCATCTTCCAGAGCTGCAATCTTCTCTGTGTAGGCAGCAATCTTGGAATCTACTTTGGAAATCTTTTCGTTCAGTACTTCTACTTTGGTACGTCTCTGTCCCATATGAAACCTCCTGATAAAATATTATTACTTATACAATAGCATAAAAGGTCTGAAAATACAATTATCAATTATATTTCATATTGACTTGGTGGGGAAAGTATGATATCTTAACGGAATGCGAACAGGAATGATCGTTTCAGATAAAAATAAATGGCAGAATTGTAATAGAAATTAAAGAGGTGAAGAAAACAATGGAAGAAAAAGAATTACAGGAAGCATTAAAAAAAGAAGAAGATCTGAAAGCCTATTTCCGCCAGCTGAAAAGCGTGGCGGTTGCCTTTTCCGGAGGTGTGGATTCCACCTATCTTCTGAAAACAGCTCATGATACTCTTGGAGATCAGGTGATCGCGGTAACTGCAAAGTCCTGTTCTTTTCCGGAGAGAGAACTGAAAGAGGCGATCCACTTCTGCGAAAAAGAAGGCATCCGTCACTTTGTATGTGAATCCGAGGAACTGGACATTGAAGGCTTTTCCCATAATCCGAAGAACCGATGTTATATCTGTAAGCACGAGCTGTTTGAGAAGATCATCAACATCGCAAAGGAGCAGAAGATCGCATATATCGCAGAAGGCTCCAATATGGATGACAACGGAGATTACAGACCAGGTCTTCAGGCAGTGGCAGAACTTGGGGTGACAAGTCCTCTGCGCCATTCCAAGCTTGCGAAAGAAGAAATCCGTATCCTGTCCAGAAATCTGGGACTTCCTACCTGGGATAAGCAGTCTTTTGCCTGCCTTTCTTCCAGATTTGTTTACGGAGAAGAGATCACAAGGGATAAACTTTCCATGGTAGATAAAGCAGAGCAGCTTCTTCTGGATCTGGGATTCCATCAGGTTCGTGTGCGGATCCACGGAATGATGGCCCGCATTGAAGTGGAACCGGGAGAATTTTTAAAAGTTCTGGAAAACCGGGAAAAGATCACAAAAGAGTTTAAGACATATGGCTTTACCTATGTTACAATGGATCTGACAGGCTACCGGACAGGAAGCATGAACGAAACATTGGGAGAGTAATATGAAAATAATTGCAAGGATCAGAAGTGATTTTCCAACAAAATTTGGAATCCCGCGCCAGAGCGGCCGTGTGGAAGAACTGACAGCCCGTGTTGTTTTTGAACCGGAATACCGGGTACGGGAAGCGGTAAAGGGGCTGGAAGATTTTTCTCATATCTGGCTGCTCTGGGAGTTTTCCCAGGCGATCCGTGAGAACTGGTCACCTACGGTACGTCCACCGCGTCTGGGTGGAAATGAAAGAATGGGCGTATTTGCTACCAGATCCCCCTTCCGTCCAAATCCGGTAGGGCTGTCCTGCGTGAAACTGGAAAAGATCGATCTGGAGAGCAAAGAAGCCCCTGTACTGATCGTATCCGGTGCGGATCTGATGGACGGAACCCCCATCTATGATATCAAGCCATATCTGCCGGCGGCAGACTGCCATCCGGAAGCTCTGGGCGGCTTTGCGGCAAAAGTGGAGCAGCATTTCCTGAAAGTGGAGATCCCCGAAGAATGGAAGGCAAAGATCCCGGAAGATAAGATCTCTGCCCTGGAAGGGGTGCTTAAAGAAGACCCAAGACCTGCATACCAGAAAGATCCGGAGCGGATATATGGAATGCCTTTTGCAGGAATGGATGTACATTTCCAGGTAAAAGAGGGCATACTTACTGTATGCGGGATCACAGAATATAAAAAATCTGACAAAATTTAAAATTACCTTTGACAAACTTTTTAAGGCATGGTATTATAATAAACGAGTTAGCAAATGCTAACTCAATATTTTAAACCAAGAGTTAGTTAAAGATAACCAGTAACAGTTATATAAAAAAAGTTCAGAGATCAAAGGAGAGTGAATTATGAGCGTTGTAATCGTAGGCGGTAATGAAAGAATGGTATGTCAGTATGAGGATATCTGTAAGGGATTCGGATGTAAGGCAAAAGTTTTTGCAAAAGAAAAAGGAGCCATGAAGAAAAAGATCGGTGTGCCGGATCTGATGATTCTGTTTACAAGTACCGTTTCCCACAAAATGGTAAACTGTGCAGTAGAAGAAGCAAAGAAAAAATCCATCCCTGTATGCCGCTGTCACACAAGCAGCGCTGCAGCTCTTGAGAATATTCTGAAACAGTACTGTGCATAAGAAACAGGTCAGGAGATACTTTTCTCTTGTATAATTTGACTTTTTTGCGGAAATGTAACGGAAAGACTTGCAAAATCATGAATTATTCAATAAAATAGCCGTAGGTTTCTGTGGTAAAGCGTTGCAGTGAATCGTGAATATGCAGCGCTGGAAGTCGAAATTACAGGTGAGAGGTGTTATCATGAAAAAAGTTGTAAAATTCGGTGGAAGTTCTCTTGCAAATGCGGAGCAGTTTCAGAAAGTGGGCGATATCATCCGCAGCGATGAGAGCCGCCGTTATGTAGTTCCGTCAGCTCCCGGAAAGAGATTTGACGAAGATATCAAAGTAACGGATATGCTTTACGGATGCTATGACGCAGCATCCAAAGGTGAGGATATCACTGAGAAACTTAATGCCATCAAAGAGAGATATTACGAGATCATCAAAGGTCTTGGGCTGAGCCTTTCTCTTGAAGACGAGTTCAAGAAGATCGATGAGGATTTCCGTGCACAGGCGGGAATTCAGTATGCGGCGTCCAGAGGAGAGTTCCTCAATGGTAAGATCATGGCTGCATACCTTGGATACGATTTCGTGGATGCGGCTTCAGTGATCCGTTTTGATAAAGACGGTAATCTGGAAGCGGAGGAGACAAATAAACTCCTTTCCAAGAAGCTCAGCAAATCCCAGCATGCGGTTATCCCGGGATTCTACGGAGCATGTGCGGATGGCACGGTGAAGACATTTTCCAGAGGTGGTTCTGATGTAACCGGATCCCTGGTTGCAAAAGCCATCCATGCAGATATTTATGAGAACTGGACCGATGTTTCCGGTTTCCTTGTAACAGATCCGCGTATCGTTCACAATCCGGAACCGATCGAGGCAATTACATACAGAGAGCTTCGTGAGCTTTCTTATATGGGTGCAACTGTTCTTCATGAGGATGCGATCTTCCCGGTTCGTAAAGAGGGAATTCCGATCAACATCCGTAACACAAACAGCCCGGAGGATAAGGGTACACTGATCGTGGAGAGCACCTGCAAAAAACCGAAATTTACCATTACCGGTATTGCCGGAAAGAAAGGTTTCTGTTCTATTAACATTGAGAAATCCATGATGAACAGTGAGATCGGTTTTGGCCGTAAGGTTCTCCAGGTATTTGAGGATCAGGGAATCAGCTTTGAGCATGTACCGTCCGGAATTGATACCATGACTGTATATGTTCACCAGGATGAATTTGAGGAGAAAGAGCAGCAGGTTATCGCAGGCATCCACCGTCTGGTACAGCCTGACTTTGTGGAGATGGAATCTGACCTCGCGCTGATCGCAGTTGTAGGCCGTGGAATGAAATCCCAGAGAGGTACTGCAGGAAGAATCTTCTCTGCTCTTGCTCACGCAAATGTAAACGTAAAAATGATCGATCAGGGTTCCAGTGAGCTGAATATCATCATCGGCGTTGAGAACCGTGATTTCGAAAAAGCTGTCAGAGCGATCTATGATATTTTTGTTCTGACACGGATCTGAACAAAATCCGAATATCCGCTTGACTCCGGAAGCAGTATCCGCCACAGGACATGTAACATACAGTCCTGTGGCGGATTTTTCTGTTAATCTGACCTGTTTATCCAAAAAAAATCCAAATAAATCTGACAAAATTTCCAAAGAAAAAGCAAAGATATTATACATTGTGTCGAAAAACACCTGACAGGAAATAAACAGTATTGACAAAAACTTAACTTTTGTGTAAAACAGACATATACAAAAACTTCAGAAAGGCAGGCGGTCAGCAATGGAGAAACAGATCAAACTGGATGAAAAAAGCGCACAGGAGTTTGTCAGTGCAGCCAGCAGATGCAATTTTGATATTGATGTATTTTACAACCGCATTATCATCGACGCAAAGTCAATCCTTGGACTTCTGAGTCTGGATCTGACAAAAACCCTGACAGTAAAGTGTTACGGAGAGGATGAAAATTTTAACCAGGTTCTTTCCAAATATGCGGTAGGCTGAGAAATATGAATAAAGAAAAAAGGTAATAAAAAGGCGCAGTTCATGAAAAGTAAAGCAGAACATGCGTCTTTTTTGATTGCAGAGAGATTTTTGTATGTGTTTTTGTGGTATAATCTTGAAATACAGCATTGCAGAAAAGGACAGCTGCAGGGTGAAGAACTCTGACAGCTGCAGGAGTAAATTATGGAAAAACCAAAAGTGCGAATTTCTGTCAGAAACCTGGTGGAATTTATACTGAGAAGCGGAGATCTGGATAACAGCCGTGGATCATCCGGAGATAAAGAAGCCATGCTAAAAGGTGGAAGACTTCACCGGAAGATCCAGCGAAGTATGAAGGGCAATTATCAGGCAGAAGTTTCCCTGAAAAGAGAAAGTGAATATGAAGATGTAATCATCCAGGTAGAAGGCCGCGCAGATGGAATTTTTACTGAGGACGGGGAGTTCTGGATTGATGAGATCAAAGGCACCTATGGAAATCTTCAGGCAATGGAGGTACCGGTACCTGTCCACCGCGCACAGGCAATGTGTTACGGGTGGATTTACGGAGAAAAAGAAGGCCTTTCCCAAATTGGGATCCAGATGACCTATTCCCATCTGGATACAGAAGACACCAGAAGGTTTCGAGAAATTTTTTCCATGGAGGAACTTAAAAACTGGTACCAGAAACTTCTGGATGATTACCATAAATGGATTTCCTGTTCGCTTTCCTGGAAAAAAGAACGGAATGCATCCATGAAAGATCTGCAGTTTCCGTTTCCTTACAGAGAAGGGCAGAGAGAGATCGTCAGTGGTGTATATCATACGGTTTCCAGTAAGAAAACGCTGTTTGTCCAGGCACCTACCGGAGTGGGAAAAACCATGTCTGCAATTTTTCCATCTGTACGTGCCATCGGAGAGGGGAAGGGCGAAACACTTTTTTACCTTACCGCAAAAACCATTACAGGAACAGTTGCCTGGGAAGCGTTCCATACTTTGCGTGAAAATGGACTGAAATTTAAGGTCACAGCCATTACCGCAAAAGAAAAGCTTTGTTTCCTAGATTCACCGGAATGTACACCGGAGAAATGCCCCTATGCGAAAGGACATTTTGACCGGGTGAACGATGCAGTCTATGAACTTTGGACAACCGAAGAGGTATATTCCAGAGAAGTGATCCGTGCTCATGCAGAAAAATGGCAGGTATGTCCTTTTGAGATGTGCCTGGATCTTTCCGTCTGGGTAGACGGGGTGATCTGTGACTATAATTACGCCTTTGATCCCAATGTCCATCTGAAACGCTTTTTCGGGGAAAATATTTCCGGAGATTATATTTTTCTCATTGATGAAGCGCATAATCTGGTAGAACGCGGAAGAGAAATGTACAGTGCGGAGATATCCAGACAGACACTTTTTACATTGCGGAAAAAAATCCGGAAACATTTTCCAAAACTCGCCAGGGCACTGGATAAAGCCAGCAGGCAGATGCTGGAACTGGAAGAGGATCTTAAGGCATCCCAAAATCCGTATCAGGTGCTTTCCAACCCAGGTGTACTGCCGGTTACGCTTCTTACCATTTCCGGTGAGCTGGAAGAAATTCTGGAAGAAAAAAATCTGGAAGAGGAGCTTCGAAAGGAGATCCTGGAATTTTATTTTGTTGTGCGTGATTTTCTGAATGTATCAGAACTGGTGGATGAGAACTATGTGGTCTATACGGAATGCTTTGGGGAAAATGATTTCCGGCTGCGCCTGTTCTGCGTGAATCCGGCTGCAAACTTAAGTGAATACCTGAAAAAGGGAAGAAGTGCGGTATTTTTTTCCGCAACACTTTTTCCGATGTTGTATTACCGGGAACTTCTTACAACAGAAACAGATGCTTATGGAATTTATGTGCAGTCCCCGTTTTCGGCAAAAAACAGGAGAATTCTCATTGGAAGCGATGTAAGCAGCCGGTATACAAGAAGAAACCATACAGAGTACCGTAAGATTGCGGAATATATTTCCAGGTGTGTATGGCAGCGCCAGGGGAATTATATGGTGTTTTTTCCTTCCTATCGTCTGATGGAAGATGTATATCAGGTTTATGAGGAGGAATTTTCGGTAGACTGGGTGCGCTGTATCCGGCAGAATTCTGATATGACCGAACGGGAACGGGAGGAATTTCTGGAAGAATTTCAGAGCAGGGAAGGAACACTGGTAGGTTTCTGCGTACTTGGAGGAATTTTTTCCGAGGGGGTTGATCTTACAGGTGAAAGTCTGATCGGAGCGATCATAGTGGGAACCGGACTTCCGCAGATCGGCAGTGAGCGGGAGATCCTGAAAGAATATTATGACCGAAAGAAACAGAGCGGTTTTGATTATGCCTATCGTTATCCTGGTATGAATAAGGTTCTTCAGGCCGCCGGACGTGTGATCCGGACCAAAGAGGACAGAGGTGTGATCCTGCTTTTGGATGACCGTTTTCTGGGACGGGATTACGGAGAAATTTTTCCGAGGGAATGGAAAGACCGGAGCAGCTGCAGACTGAATACTGTAGAAGAAGCAGTAAGCAGGTTCTGGCGGTCGTTTACTTGACAGACGTAAGAAATCCGGTATACTGATAGAGAATTTATCCACATTGCAGACAGGAAGATATGAGACCCGGATAAAATCAGTAACTGTTAAATCCAAAGATAAGAAAAGTGAAAGAAGTATATGAGACAGAAAAAAATATTAAAAATACTGGCAGTGTGTTTCAGCACGGTAATGCTTACTCAGCCGGCATCAGCGGCGGCGCCGCAGCAGACGGCACAGGGCAGCCTTGGGTCTGTTACGGAGGAGTCCCAGATACTTCCGATTCCCGATGGAAGTGGGAAATACATTTTAAAAAGCAGTGGTTTTTACTGCCTGAATGAAGACGGAACCAGAGAAAATGCACCGGCAGTGCATTATTTTGATCATTTTGTGATTGATGGTACGGTATTTGACGGATATTATTATCATGATGAAAACGGTAAATTTGCAGCAGGAAATCCGCATATGGTGCAGATCAGAAATCTGACTGCCCCCACAGAGGACGGGAGCGGGGCGGAAGTTTCTTTTGATGGCTGTTATATGGTGAATAATCTGGGAAAACTCAGTGCTTCGCCGCAGGTGCGGTATATGGACAATCTGGTGGTGGATAAGACTACCTATAATGGTTTGTATTATTTTGATCAGTATGGAAAGATGGTCACAGATCCCGGAATACATTATCTGGAAATGAATGCGGCAGGACAGATGTTTGATGGCTATTATTATTTTGGCGGAGAAAACGGAGTCCTGGTGCAGGAAGAAGGTACCACACCGGAAGGCTTTCCTGTTGATGGAACAGGAAAGGTAGAAACAAAGGACCTGGGTATGGAGGGCCTGGAAACCAGGCTTACGGAACTTTTCGGTTCCTATGACGGTATCTGGAGTGTATATGTAAAAGATCTTACCAATGATAAGGAATTTCAGCTGAACAGCCAGCCCTTATATTCGGCCAGCCTGATCAAGGCGTTTGTTATGGCACAGACATATGCCAATATGGATACTGTTCTTCAGAGCGAAGCCGCAAAAATGAAAAAAGATGTTTCTGATCCGGCAGTCTCGACAAAAGTTAATGATCTTCTCTGGAATATGATCACAGTCAGTGATAATGAATCTTTTAATGAGCTGGTACGCCTGCAGACGACATCCGGTGTTTTTAAAGACGGGGCAGAGGCAGTGAATGCTTTCCTTGCGGAAAGTCAGTTTGCGGATACATCGGTACAGCATACCTTGAGTCCTTCCGCATCCAAAGATGCGGGGCTGGGAGGGAGAAATACCACTTCTGTAAAGGACTGTGGAGAGCTTCTTTCCCGGATTTATAAAGGGGAATGTGTATCAAAGGAAGCTTCGGAAGCAATGCTGAATCTCCTTCTGAATCAGCAGGTGACAACCAAGATCCCCAGTGGTATTTCCGCCTCTGTGGAAATCGCAAACAAGACCGGGGAGACGGATACAGACCAGCACGACATTGCCATTGTATATGGGGAGAAGACAACCTATATTCTCTGCGTAATGTCTGAGAACTGTAAATCCGGGGATGCAGTTTCGCACATTCGTGATATTTCAGGGATTGTTTACAATTATCTGAATATGCGGCTTGACCAGGATTGATTTGTGAGCTAAAATGAAAATCGGCCGAGCGGTATCTGAATGTTTCATACAAAACAGGAGGATTTCACGAGCTCACGAAAGGAGATTTTTATTATGAAGACAGTACATACAGACAAGGCACCGGCAGCCATCGGACCGTATTCCCAGGCAATCATCCATGGAGATACTCTTTACACATCCGGTCAGATCCCGGTTGACCCGGCAACCGGAGAAGTTGTGGGAACAACCATCGAGGAGCAGGCAGACCGCGTAATGAAGAATCTTGGTGCAGTTCTTGAGACAGCAGGTTCCAGCTATGAGAAAGCAGTCAAAACTGTATGCTTTCTTGCAGACATGAACGATTTTGCCGCATTTAACGAAGTATACGCAAAATATTTCGTAAACAAACCGGCACGTTCCTGTGTCGCAGTTAAGACACTTCCGAAGAATGTACTCTGTGAGGTAGAAGTAATCGCGGCAGTATAATATAAAACGAGCAGTAAATCCCCTGTCAGGAAGAGATGATCTTCCGGCAGGGGATTTTTTGCTGTGATTGATTTTTAAAAAGAAATCCTGTATAATACCAAACTGTAATATTGTATCATTCAGCGGATTGAGACGTACGCTGTGAATTATCAAGATAAGTCAGGAGGATATAAATACATGCGAGTCGATGCGGACGATTTTGCCCGACCTTGCAGCTGCGGGAGGGAGCACCACATAGACGTTAAGGAAATTGTAATTGAATCAGGAGCTATCGGGAAACTGGAAGAAGAAATGTCAGACGGAGATCTGAGAGAATACATTTCCCCGCTTCTGATCTGTGACACAAACAGTTACAAGGCAACAGAGGAACTGATGGAAGATATCTACGACCGGTGCCAGGTGCTGATCCTGGATGCCGAAGATCTTGAGGCAGATGAACGGGCCGTGGAAATTGTGGAGAATTATATGGAAGAGGACATTGATCTTGTTCTTGCGGTAGGCGCAGGTACGATCCATGATCTCAGCCGGTTTGTGGCCCATCAGTACCGGATTCCTTTTGTCTCTGTGCCCACCGCAGCCAGTTCAGACGGATTTACTTCTACAGTAGCAGATATGACATGGAACGGTGTGAAAAAGGCAGTAGCAGCATCTGCGCCGCTTTTTGTTTTTGCGGATACGGATATTTTTGCAAAAGCACCGAAGAGACTTACCGCTGCAGGTGTGTCGGATATTCTGGGAAAATATATTGCTCTGGCAGACTGGAAAATAGCCAGCATTCTTTCGAAAGAATATTACTGTGCAGAGGTGGTAAATCTGGAAACAAAAGCTGTCAGGACTGTGAAGGATAATCTGAAGGAGATTGCGGCTGGCGAAGAAGAAGCATGTGAGAAACTGATGTATGCCCTGGTGCTGTCAGGGCTTGCCATGCAGATGACCGGAAATTCCAGACCTGCATCCGGAGCAGAACATCATCTGGTACATCTCTGGGATATGGAAGTTGTGAACGGGCATCTGGATGCGCTGCACGGTGAAAAAGTTTCTGCAGGAACCATGCTGGTACTTCTGGAGTACAAGAAAATTGCGGATGCCATCCGAAAAGGAAACTGCAAAGTGCATACCTGTACAGAGGAAGACCGGGAACTTCTCCAGAGTACTTTTGGAAAAAAAGGAATTCTTGGAGCAATCGAAAAAGAAAATACGCCGGAACTTCTGGATGATGTGAGCACGAAAGAACTTTCCGATACGCTTCCCGGAATTCTTAAGATCATTGATGCACTTCCGGCGGTTACAGATATGCAGGAAATGATGAATACAGCTGGTTGTGTAAGCAGAGTCCGGGATATCGGACTGCCGGGAGAGGTGATCGAAGAGAGTCTTCGCCTTGCACCGTATACAAGAAGAAGGCTGAGTCTTTTAAGGCTTCGGAAGATGCTCACATACTGATCAGAAAAAGATCACAATAAGTTCTGTTGACTTGGCATAAATTTCAGGAAAGGCAGTGAGGAATGGTTTGATAAGAGTAGGAATGGGATATGATGTACATAAACTGACAGAAGGCAGAGATCTGATCCTTGGAGGAGTAAACATTCCCTGGGAAAAAGGCCTTCTTGGTCATTCCGATGCGGATGTGCTGATCCATGCGATCATGGATGCACTTCTGGGAGCTGCGGCTCTTGGAGACATCGGAAAACATTTTCCGGACACAGACCCTGCATATAAGGGAATTTCCAGTGTAAAACTTCTGGTACATGTTGCCGGACTTCTGAAAGAAAACGGCTATGCGGTGGGGAATATTGATGCTACGATCATTGCCCAGAAACCAAAGATGGCACCACATATTCCAGAGATGAGAGAAAACATTGCGAAAGCACTTGGAATTGAAATATCACAGCTGAATATCAAGGCAACTACAGAAGAGGGCCTTGGTTTTACAGGACAGGGAGAGGGAATTTCTTCTCAGGCGATCTGCTCCCTGTATAGAATCGGGAAATTGGAGGAAGAGTAACATGAAGATTTTTAACACACTCACAAGAAGAAAAGAGGAGTTCGTACCTCTGGAAGAGGGCAAGGTAAAAATGTATGTCTGCGGACCTACGGTTTACAATCTGATCCATATCGGAAATGCCCGCCCCATGATCATTTTTGATACGGTACGAAGATACATGGAATATAAAGGATACGAGGTTAACTATGTATCCAACTTCACAGATGTGGATGACAAAATTATCAAAAAAGCCATTGAAGAGGGTGTTTCCGCAGAGGAAATTTCCACCCGCTATATCAAAGAGTGCAAGAAAGATATGGCAGACATGAATGTAAAACCTGCCACAACCGCACCTCAGGCAACACAGGAGATCCAGGGCATGATCGACATGATCCAGACCCTTATTGACAAGGGATACGCGTATCCGGCAGCCGACGGAACCGTATATTTCCGTGTAAAGAAATTCAAAGAGTACGGCAAGCTTTCTCATAAGAATCTGGATGATCTCCAGTCCGGTTTCCGTTCTCTGAAGGTATCCGGTGAGGACCAGAAAGAAGATCCGCTGGACTTCGTACTCTGGAAACCGAAAAAAGAGGGCGAGCCGTCCTGGCCGTCACCGTGGTGTGACGGACGTCCTGGCTGGCATATCGAGTGCTCTGTCATGTCCAAAAAATATCTTGGAGAAGAGATTGATATCCATGCAGGCGGAGAGGATCTGATCTTCCCGCATCACGAGAATGAGATCGCACAGAGCGAGTGCTGCAATGGTAAGATTTTTGCAAGATACTGGATGCATAACGGTTTCCTCAACATCGACAACCGCAAGATGTCCAAATCTCTTGGAAACTTCCGTACTGTACGTCAGATCGGTGAGCAGTATGATCTTCAGGTCCTTCGTTTCTTTATGCTGAACGCGCATTACAGAAGCCCGCTGAATTTCAGTGCGGATCTGATGGAAGCAGCCAAGAATTCTCTGGAGCGTATCCTGGAAGCAGCAGGCAAGCTCAGCGACCGTAAGGACAATGCGGCAGTGGAGAATATCACAGAGGAAGAACTTGCACTTCTCAAAGAGGCAGAAGGCTTTGTTACCAAATTTGAAGCTGCCATGGATGATGATTTCAACACTGCAGATGCACTTGCTGCCATCTTTGAGCTTGTTAAATTTGCCAACACGAATGTAAACGAAAACAGCTCAAAAGAATTTGCGGCAGGTCTTTATGAGGAACTTTTCAAACTCAGTGATGTGCTGGGACTGAAGATCGAGAAGAAAGAGGAAATCCTTGATAAAGAGATCGAGGATCTGATCCAGGAGCGTCAGGCTGCAAGAAAGGCTAAAGATTTCAAGAGAGCAGATGAGATCCGTGACGAGCTTCTGAAAAAAGGTATCATTTTGAAAGATACAAGAGAAGGTGTGAAATGGCAGAGAGCTTAAGGGAGCTTAAAGAGCTGTTTGATCTGAAAGACGCAGATCTTCGGACCTATTCACCTCTGACACTGGCCTATATCGGGGATGGTGTTTATGAACTGGTGATCCGTACCATCCTTGTGAAAAAGGCAAACTGCCCGGTAAACCGTCTCCACAAAAAGGCCAGTAGCCTTGTAAAAGCGTCTGCGCAGTCTGGCATGATGGAAATTCTTGAACCGCTTCTGACAGAAGAGGAAAAAAGTGTATACCGGAGAGGAAGAAATGCCCATTCCGCTACCATGGCCAAACATGCGACTATGGCGGATTACCGGCGTGCTACAGGCTTTGAGGCACTGATGGGATATCTTTATCTGAAAGAGGATTTTTCAAGGATACTGGAACTGGTCCACGCAGGACTTGAGAAGGAGGAAATTTAAATTGACTGAAATGATAGAAGGAAGAAATGCAGTACTTGAGGCATTTCGTTCCGGCAAATGTGTTGATAAATTGTTTATTCTGGATGGCTGTCAGGACGGACCGGTTCGTACTATCGCAAGAGAAGCCAGAAAACATGATACCATCGTGAAATTTGTTCCGAAGGAACGTCTGGATTCCATGAGCGAGACCGGTGCCCACCAGGGTGTGATCGCGCAGGTTGCGGCTTACGACTATTCCACAGTGGAAGATATTCTGAAAAAAGCAGAAGAAAAAGGAGAGCCTCCTTTTATTATTCTTCTTGACAATATTGAAGATCCTCATAATCTGGGAGCGATCATCCGTACTGCCAATCTTGCCGGTGCCCATGGTGTGATTATTCCGAAACACAGAGCTGTAGGTCTGACAGCTACTGTCGCAAAGACTTCTGCCGGTGCCCTGAACTATACGCCGGTTGCCAAGGTTGCCAACCTTGGACAGACGATTGATGAGCTGAAAGAAAAAGGAATCTGGTTTGTGTGTGCGGATATGGACGGAGAAGTGATGTACCGCCAGAACCTGACAGGTCCCATTGGCCTTGTGATCGGAAACGAGGGAAATGGTGTCAGCCGTCTTGTAAAGGAAAAATGTGATTTTACTACCGCGATCCCGATGAATGGAGACATTGATTCCCTCAACGCTTCTGTAGCGGCAGGAGTGCTTGCATTTGAGATCGTGAGACAGAGAATGGCAAAATAACAGATACAGCTTAAGCTGTTCGGAGAAAAAATGTGCCGATATAATGAGACAGAGGACGAAGTTCTTATTCAGAGGCTTCGTGCCGGAGAATCCATGATTGCAGATTATCTGATGGAAAAGTACAAAGGTCTGGTCAGAAAAAAGGCAAGGGCCATGTTTCTTATTGGCGGGGATACCGACGATCTGATCCAGGAGGGTATGATCGGGCTGTTTAAAGCAGTCCGGGACTACCAGCCTGACAGGGAAACATCCTTTCAGTCCTTTGCGAATATGTGTATTGACAGACAGATCTACAGCGCGATCAAAAGTTCAAACCGTCAGAAACATCAGCCGCTGAATACGTATATATCCTTAAGTGACAGGGAAATGGAAGAAAATCTCAGAGATTCCTGTACGGAACATGATAATCCGGAAGCAATCCTGATTGACCGGGAAAATGTAACAGCGCTGAAAAAAGAAATGAAAAAGAGCTTAAGTTCTCTGGAAAATCAGGTGTTTCAGCTGTATATTGCGGGAAATGGCTATGTGGAGATCGCGGAAATTCTGGGTAAAACGCCGAAGGCTGTTGATAATGCCCTGCGAAGAATCCGCAAAAAAATGAAACGTTGTTTTGGAGAAAGTTAATTCCCCTCTTTTCTTTTGGATATAAAAGTATTAAAATGATGTTAAAAACAGCGGAACAAGAAAGGAGACCAATTATGGCAAAGATTAATAAATACTGGGGACTGGTTGCAGTAGGAGCTCTTACTGCGGCAGCAGCAGGAGCTATTGCAGCGATCATATCCAGAAAATCTGTATGTGAAGACGATTTTGAAGATGACTTTGACGATCTCGATGATCTTGAAGAGGATGAGAAGAAAGAAGAAAAAGAAGAGAAAGAAGTTTTCCAGGACTGGGACAAAACCGCATCTGAGACTGTAGAAGTTTCCAAAGAGACAGAAGAAGAGGATACAAAAGAAGCACCGGCTGAAGAAGAGACGGAAGCTGAAACAGAGACAGAGAAAGCTGCAGCTGATGAGGCGGAAGAAAAAACAGAAGAGGCAGAAGCTTCTGAGGATGCAAAATCAGAAGAGTAAAAAGAGAATCCTGTGCGCTGTGTTCGGGGACTGCAGTACACAGGATTTTTATGCGATAGTCATGAAAATACAAATTTTTAAAAAAATAAAAATAAAGTATTGACAATATGAAAGTCATCTGATAATATAAACAACTGTGAGCGGCACAAACGTCGCGAAACAAGCTGCTGTGGCTCAGTCGGTAGAGCGTCGCCTTGGTAAGGCGGAGGTCACGGGTTCGATTCCCGTCAGCAGCTTTTTTTGTGTCCAAAAACTAAAAGGTTTTTGAAGTTTGGTAAGACGAAAGGTAATCAAAAAGGTAATCAGAACAAAAGTTCGTGAAAAACAAAATTAAAACGAGATTGAAACCAAAATAAAAACAGGAGGAAATCTTGCACATATGACAAATAATAGAATAGTAAAAAGAGATGAAAGAGACGAATTTCAAGGCTCATGATAAGTCGAGACTGTAGCGGTACAGTTTGCGGACAAGTCATGAGCCTTTTTTTACTTTTTATTTTGAAAGCAGCTATTATTCATATCTTCACCGGGACTTGCATATATAGCTGCCCTGTGAGCACGTATTTGATCTGTAAAGGGATTGAAAGTATTAAGACGAGGATTTGTTCGCTTGAAAAATAAAAACGGATTATAGGACGAATTACAAGGTCGAAAAAAGAGCAGATCCCTGATTTAAGAATTTGCTGCGAGAATATTTAATATCTCGACTATCATTTTGGTACTTGAGATATATCCACCATGTTTTCTAATACACGGCAATACCTCAGATGTAACCCAGTGTTTGAATGCTTTGGCTTTCTCAAGCTTGCTGCCGAAGATGAGAGAGTAGAGACCGGATTCGTTAATAATGGTCATTCCAAAATTGCTTTTCACATCCAAGGTGGCCATTTCGTCCACCTTGATAATTTGCTTATCTTCAGCGTCTACATGCGCTCTTATTGCTTTTGCTGTATCCGTATATCCTAACGCCGCAGCCGCATCTTTCCCCACAAACCATGGTTCTCCATCTTTCTCAATACATCTCAGATCTCCGAACTCTGGATTGTTGAAGAGCTCACACTGAGAAGCGGAAGAAGATGGGGAAGCCGTAGTTGTGGTTGGTGTAATTGGAGTAAATTCATAAAACCATTACCCTGATTCAGGGGACAGGTTAGAAATTAAAAGTCGTGTTTCCCGACCTTTGAAATTGCAACGTAGAAATAGGTGTTGTTATTTTAACAATACTTATTGATCTGCACCGTCGATTTGACGGGTCAGCTTTTTTATACATTATAGCATACTTATACATCTTTCCCGAACACTTCACACATCATCTTCACTCCAAGACAGAAACCATTTCTGAAATTCTGCTCCAATTCGTCTGCCAAAAGGTTAAGGTTCTCGTCCATGACCTGATCCAAGGCAGCAGCCTGAGCGTCTGTGAGCTGTTCTTTAAGAGCATGATAACCATGTAAAGCCTGATCTTTATGTATACGGTACTTGTCCAGAGCGTCCAGTGTGGCTGCACTTACATGTGAGTTGTAAAGCTGATCTATAATATCCATGATTTTGTATTCCTCTCTGATACGATTGTTTCTATCTAGTGACAATAATATCATGTTTTCCAGATATACTCAATACAAAAGTTACTAATTAGTCACAGGAGTATATCTTATGCAGTGGATTTTACAGGACGTTCCAATAGGTAGAAATATCCAGAATATACGGATGAAAAAGAACATGACACAGGCTGATGTAGTAGGTCAGTTACAGTTAATGGGGAGCAGTATGTCCAGAAGTACACTTGCAAATATTGAATCGGGCAGAAGAAACATAAAAGCCAGTGATCTTAAAGCCTTGCAGAAATTATTCAATGTGGATTATAAGGAATTTTTTGAGGATTAAGAGCTTTTGTAGTCAAGAATATTTTTGACATTTACGCAAATGCGTGTTAATATAATCATAGAAAAAGGGTGTTACCGATAGACGGTTAGTCCCAGTATATGTTAGTTAATCAAAGATAGTCGCTTCAGTTTACCAGACGTGGGCGGCTATTTTTGTGTTTTATTATTATCCTTACCGAATGTGTATCCGATACTAAAGCAGGTTAAGCCGAAGCTCACTACTGCAATAAAATCTACAATACTCATTGGCTTAGCCCTCCTTTCCAGTGGATTCCCTGACGGGTTTCTATGTAATCAGAGGGTCACAGTCCCTCCGTTGAAGGACTAACCGCCTACCGTTATGGCAACACCTATATGTCATTATAACAGTCAGAAAGTATGTTCGCAACAGAAAATTAGAGGATAAAATTTTATCCACTAGAACAAAATGAACTAAAAACGCCCTCATTGACATTTGGCAATAATTACTGAAAATTATAATCTGTTTTTAGAAGAAGTGCTGAAATATATAAATTTTCTTTACAACTCCAATCAACGGTGCTATGGTTAAAGCGATTACAGAAGAAATGTGCTGTAAGCGTACCTTACAAAGTCTTGGAAAATAATCAGTAAATGTATTTTATCTTTGCGCTCGTGAAGATAGTAGTGTGTATTGCGCTCGTGATATACCATGTTGAGAATTATTAAGTCATGTCATAGAGAAGAACACCGGTTCCCAGTACGGCAACCAAAAGTAAAAGTATGTGCTGAACGTTTAGAGATAGTATGTAATTTTTTATTAGATTTTTATTGAATATTTTGAAAGAAGTGATTATTTGATACACAGGTATAGTGTATCTTTTTTTACACCTAAAAATAAATTCAGAATATTTTTGAAATTAAAGCTAAAATCAGAAAGCACACACAGGAGGAAGGAGGAGACAAACTTATGATTATGAGTTTTAAAGACGTACAGAATTATAAGGAGTATGCAGATTCTACAGACGATCTTATTAAAAAGTGTGAGGATATTGTTAATAATTTTACTCCTGAAGAGGCAAATGCAAAGTGTAAATGTATTGCTCAGTTCGGAGATCATATAATAACAAATAAAGAACATTACGAAAACTATGTGCGATATGTAAAAGATGCGATAAAATCAGCAAAACGTCAAACAGAAAGTATGCAAAATTATTATGAACGTTACAGTGTACCTAAAGCTTATATAGAGCTTGAAGAAATGAAATATATTTATAATCGAATCTGTACTCAAGCAGCAAGTCCACCGCAGATGGATCAGTTAATCAGGAACACATATGAGGAGTTTAAATATAGGAATAGTCCTAGTTTGCGAAGGAAGAAAGAAGAGGAAGAACGCAGAATAAAGCAGATGCAAGAGGATGTTAAGAAATATACCAGCCCGGACGAACCAACGGTTGGTTATGCTGAATTAATGAGACGCAAGGCAGCTGCAAATCCTCCAAAGACTTCTTTATCTCAGGATGAGATTAAGCGATTTGACATGATGAGTGAAGAATGGCTGGTGAAATGGTGTCATTTCTCATATAACTGGTATTGGGTTGTGCCATGTCTGCTATTATGTATTGTGGCCAACGGAGGACTGATTGCTGCGATTGGATTAATTGTATTTATGGTATGCGGTGAGATATACTCCATGAGAGTACAAGAATATTGCGGAACGATTCTGCCATGGTATCGGGATTCAGGGAAAACATTGGAGAAGAGAATCATTAATAAGTACATTAAGAAGTAAAAGTAATATAACAAGGGGAGAGAATAATATGGGGAAAATGTCATTTACAGAACTTCAAGAGGAAATATATACTGAAGAACTGAAAAAAATTGAAAAAGAAAGTAATGATTATTACAGTGAATATTTATCTTTAAAGCATAAAGAAGATAGTTATATAGATTGGTATATAACTGTTTCGAATGAATGTATGGATGATGTTCAAAAGAATTCACTTAATAAATATAAACTAATAAAAATGTTAGATAATATGTCTGTGGAAAATGTTGAGAATGGAGAGTTTAAAAATCTGTTAAAATTACATCAAAAAGTAAAGAATACTTTGCAAAAAAAAATAGAAGCTATAGAACATTATGAGAACATGATTGATCTCAACATTCTTCAATTAACAAGAAGGATTACATCACAAAATAGTATGTTAAAAAATATATATGGCAGTACAAAAAAAGCAATGAGTGACTTTGAGCATTCGGATAAAGACTATTTATTTTTAGATACTAATATAGGATATCTTATTATTATGAGAAATTTTATAAATTTGAGAGAATGGGAACGTTCAGGAGTTTTAATAACAAATCTAAAAAATTATACGATTACAAATGAAACTGATACAGGTGGTGTTGCTGAAGAATGCTATAGGTTGTATCGAGAGAATCCAGATTGTGAAAAAAGAATATATACCATTATTTCACCAAATGATATATGTAAAAAACTTGACCCCGTCCCATTTCATAAAGTATATCTTTTACATGCTCAAACACAATTTGAATCTTATGGAAGAACAAAAAGTTTTTTAATTATAGGAATGATGATGTGAACATATTTCCAATTTTCCCAGCAATCACACCGATTATTCCGATTGTTACCCTCAAAATTTTTGTCGGTTAGTCTATCGGAAAATCCGTTAAAACACTCAGTTTATTCGTCCTGAGTGGTGTAAAATTCGATCACTGGAATTGAACAGAATCGACCCGAAAATCACCGGAAAGAGCAAACGGCAGCAGGTTGTATTAAGCTTAAGTTATCGTGCAGCCGTTGTTGCTCCGGTAAGGTCGATTCAGAGAGGATGAAAAGAAGGTCAGATCTGTAGAAAGTGCAGGGAAGATCAGGGAGAAATGGATGTGCTGAGGGTGAGAGGGAGCTGCGGTGGATCAGGGACTGGATTGTGGTGGTGAGATGCTGGATCGGGTAGGACGGTTGGGATAAAATCTGAGGACTGGAAGATAGAAGAATCCGAGATGAATATTGTTAAATCGGGGCTGTGGTGAATGTGCTAGGTGAGCGGAATAAGATGTGCTTGGTTGGTGACGAATTGGTGAGATTGACAAATTCTTGACATATGAGCGAGCACTCATATGTATACATCCACAGAATATGAGTACGATAACCAATTTTTTGAGCTACCATTTGAGCAGAAGATTACAGTATTATTCCTCACTGTAAGTAATTCCTGCTGCCAGATACAAGCTTTTTCAGACCGAATTACATTATCCTTTTACAATCAGGATGGATCAGTATGATCCAGCGTTATTCCATATGCAGTCTGTAGCAATTCAAAATTTCATCAGAGACACAATAAAAAAGTTGGCGATTCCCTATATAGAACAAGGGTTTACGCCAACTTTTATTTTTCAGAAAAGCGTCAATTTTGAGGATAGTCAGCACATGACTATGTTAAAAACTTAACACATTAAAATCAATCAGCAGATCATTATAGATTCCAGCCTTAACAGAATCCGTAAAGGAATACTCGTCCATTGTTGATTGTTCAAAATTGTATACAATAATTCTGCTCTTGTCAGGATCAACAATCCAATATTCTTTTACACCTGCCGTTCTGTACTTAAAGAGCTTGGTATAATAATCCATCCGTTTACTTGCAGGAGAAACGATCTCAACAATCCAGTCAGGAGCACCATTGCAGCCCTTATCATTCAGCTTGTTTGGATCACAGATAACAGAGATATCCGGTTCAACGTATGTGTTCGTGGATTCATCCAGATAAACAGCAAATGGGGCAGCAAATACTTCACATTGTCCTTTGTTGGCGTGAATGTAATTAGTGATCGTCCAACTTAGGAAATTACTGATTCTTTGGTGTCTTGTATTGGGCGGAGCCATATAATAAATTTGTCCGTCAATCAGTTCGGCACGTTCTCCCTCTGGAAGTGCATATATATCTTCTATAGTATAAGTATCTTCTTTGAGTAATGGCATATTTTCACGCTCCCTTCTTAATAAGTAAGGTTCCTGCTCTCATTATAACGGATTGCAGCAAAACATTCAACGCTGATCCGTTTGCTCTATCATCTCAGAGAGCAGTTCCTTCTTATATTTATAGAATGTCTTTTTTGTGATCCCAGCCTGAGTAATAGTTTCCAGATCGTTGAGTGATCCGCCGAACGTTTTGTTATGCTTCAGGATGATTTCTTTTGCTGCAATGGATTTCTTTGTTACAAGCTTTGAACCTGAAGCCTGTCCAATCTGTTTACCGGAAAGCCTTGCCGTCTGCATTCCTTCCTTAGTACGTTGCCTGAGATCCTGAACCTCTTTTTCTGACTGTTCAAAAGCAAGCCTGATCTGTTCCTTGGCAAGCAGGAGCAAATATTTGTTGATCCCTTCCAGAATACAGTCAATGTCGGTTCCTGTAGTTGGGATGCCACCTTGCAGCGCACTTTTATAGGTTTCTGTGTTTATGTGTGGTTCCTTCAGGAATACAAGATTAATTCCTTTGCTGAAAAGATCCTCATACATGGTAAAACCTTCTTCTGCATCACGGGACATTCTGGAAACAGAATCAAAGATAATGGTATCACCTGCGTTGAGCTTTTTCAGGAGCTTTTCAAATTCTCTTCGTCCCTGAAATTTCGTTCCGGTAAAAACTTCTCGGATAATCTCAGACTGTGGATATGCAGCAAGGATATTCCTGATCTGCCTTTCAATGCTTTGCTGTGGTGTGCTGATTCTTGCGTAACCAAAATATCTGTTCATGATGTTCCCTTCCTGTAGTAAATTTAAGGCTCCCTTAAAATGACACTGTAATAAGACTGCCTTGGAGCCTGAAATGGTAATGGTTTTACTACTTTTTGCATACTACCTTACTTTTACCACTAATTTGTCAGCAGATGTTTACGGAATTTCTGCCATGCACGGTTATAAACCTGTCGAGCTGTTTCTGTTGGTTTCGCTTCCTGTTCGGTCTGAGAAATGATCTGGTCAATGGTTGGCTCCGGTATACAGAAATCAGTCATAAGCTTTCTGAGATCTTTTTTCCAGATGGGACAAGCTGTATAAGGTCTGTTTTCCGCAAGTACGTAGTTCCTCATAATTGATACCGCCTTTCTGATGGATTCTATTGCCTTGGAAATCCTGCTGCCAGAGAGTGAACCCGGCAGCAGGAGAGAAGATTATACAAATGGAATCGGAATGTTTTTACAGATGAAAGCGTAAGCACGAGTTCTCTGTATACTCACAAGAGCTGTTTTTTCATCCTCTGTAAGATCAATATGCAGGATGTAGGCTTTGTGATAATAGATATCCGGTTCCTTTTCAGCAAGTGTATCAAGAAGATCCTTTAGACCATCCAGAAATTTATTTACACGGTGCTGGCGTTCGTAGGGATTACGGATTACGTCATACCATGTGTGATCCTTCATGACAACATGAAAACCTTCAAGTTCGCTTGGTAAAGTTACGCAAGCTTCACAACGTCCAGCTTCTGTATTGTAATGTATCCATCCCATAGTGTTATACCTCCTTTTTCTCTTCTGCAAATGAAACAGGAATATCTTTAAAGACAAATTCATAGCCACGGTTTCTCTGCAAACTGACCAGTGCAGTATTGGAAGCTTCTGCAAGATCAATGTGCAGGATGTAAAAGTATCTGATTGTCAGCATAAATTCTTCATCTGAGTAGCTGTCCAGAAGCTTTTTAAGGTTATCCAGAAATGTCGGAAGAGATGCTTTTTTAATAGCGTTCCATGTATCTTCGTCCATGACTACGGTGTCAAAATCACAAAGTACACGTGACAGACTTCTGTATTCGCAGATTTTGGTTTTAGGATCGTAGTGTTTCCAACTCATAGTGTAGTACCTCCTGATTATTTATTCTGATTGCCGATTTTCTTAAGAGAAATGATCTCATTCCTGAAAACAAACTCATAGTTACCTTTTCTCTGTAAACTGATAACTGCATTGGTTTCGTCTGCGGAAAGTTCAATGTGCAGGATATAGTCGTTCTGATGCTCCATAACCGGACGCTTTTCCTCCTGAGCATTCAGAAGAGTAGTAAGATCCTCAAAGAACTGTTTCTGTCTGGTCTTGCTGTTGCCAGTTTTTGTACTGGTCTTACTGATGATCTTCCATGTGTGATCCTCCATGACTACAGCATGAAAACAGGAAAGTTCTGAAATATAGCCACGCAGACAGGTTTCTTCAGTTTCTTTGTTGTAATACATCCAGCTCATGATCGGTGTTCTCCTTCCTGATCTTCAATGTCGTATTGCACAGGTGTCTCATTGAAGATAAAATTCAACAGAGTGTCCCATCTGTGCAGCGGCTCCATAGCTTCCAATGTTGGAATAACGTCCTGCGGATATGTGGTGCTAGGAAGAAAACGGTCGATGATCTCCTGAAGGTACTCAAGCTGTACCTGATTGTATTCATCATTGGTGATCTCGTCCTCTTGCATTAGGTGGAAGGTGTAGCCCCAAAAACGGTTGAATGCTGCCAGTGGTGTGATGTGACCTTCTGTGATCCATCGTGTCAGTACGCTCTTAATGGCATTGATGTCTATTTTTGTGCCATGTGTCATAGTGAAAACCTCCTTGATCTGTGATTAATAGCCGAAAAACAGCCAGTGTACGATCATTCCGTAAGGAAGTCCGACCATGAAAAGGATGAACAGCAGCCACTGTAAGCCGTTGTACAGCTTTCTTCGTATGTACTTTTTCAGACGGTACTCAAAGATTTTGCACCACTGGTTGTAAGTCATAAGTGGCTGCGGATCAGTATGTTTCATGGTTTTGTCCTCCTGTGAAATGATGTGCTTTTTCTTGTGATCCTGAAGGGAAGAAATTTCCTCCCTTCAAGATCGAAGGAAAAATATAGCTTTTGCCCGTCATGCCGATAGCACAGCAATAAACAGTTTGATAGAAGCCCCCGTAACGCCGATAGGTCAGCGGTAAGATCATCCTTCCTGAAAAGAAATATTCCTGTAGATACCGGAATGAAGAAGATCATTGTAAAACTTCTCAGCTTCCGATCTGTCTGTAAAGCATCTGGAATAACTGGCATTGGAAGCATTAAAAGATATTCGGAATAACATGCTCTTGTCCTCCTTGTTCTCTGACTACCTGACCGCCGTTGTGACGGTCAACGCTCACAGCTTAAAGCCCTGTTTATAGTGGCTGTGACCACTTTTATAAGATCGTGTTAATCAGTTCCAGATTCTTCAGTAATTGCTGCCGAGTTGCTTCATATTGTTCTGCTGTTACCTGCATATCCTTCTGAATCACTCTGATCTCAGTAGACTGTTTATTGTGATCCGATTTCTTCTTACGCTTAAAGATATTTAACATTGTGTTGTCCTTTCTCCGGTTAACCTCCACCGGAAGGATAATCTACTTTATTTAACGTATAATCTGCGGTACTGGCTAACTCTCTGATACTCTGCAAGGCTGCCGAGATCCGCTTCAAGTCGCTTGGTGTCAACGGTACGGCGTTCACAGGTGGAAATCTTTACTGTGAAGTCGTTACCAGTTTCGGAAAGCTTCTCATTGGAATCCAGATAACCGATGATCTCACGTTCCACAGCGTTTAATTCTTCGTCAAGCTGTTCTTTCATAGCTTTCAGTCCTCTGTAATCTGCTACAACCTTCTCAAGTTCGTTCATTGTTCTACACATATGTTTATCCTCCTGTGAATTGATCTCTTATGTTGCAACCCTTGAATCATCTTCCTGACTATTTGCTTGACCACTGCGAAGCATCACAGGTATATGGATTCAAGTATTGGAAGCTTTCGGCTATCCGGTTGCTTGTGTGTTGCTGTTGTTTCATTTGATGAGTTTATTATAACACGATATCGTGTTAATTCAAGATGAAATAATGTACAAATATAACACGATATCGGTATAATAAAATTATGCAACATGTATAACACGATAGCGTTATCGTTGACAATTCCCGATAAAAATGATATCGTGTTATATTAGAAGATATATAGAAATAATAAGCAAAAGGTGAAAATATATGGAAGAAAAGAAAAAAGCATCAGAAGCCCATATGAGAGCTACGGCGAAATGGGAAAAAGAAAATTACGATAAAGTTCTTGTAAGATTTCCAAAAGGAACTAAAGAGCAGATCATAGCAGCAGGAGCAAAAAGCGTAAACGGTTTTATTGTAGAAGCTGTACAGGAAAAATTATCTAAATAATTTGTAATAATGAGCTTAATGGGGAAGTCGGGGGACGTGCTGCACCTGTTCCGAGCCTGTTCGGAGGTGGTGCTTTATGAGTACATATGAAGAATTACAACTGATTGTGTCTACTGCGATGCTTATAGTTGCGATACTGAATTATACACATAAAAAATAGCCGTCCTGCTCTCGCTAAAGTTTAGGAACGACTATTTTTTAGTAATAACTATTAACTTTCGCCGGAACGGGTGAGCTGCATTCACCTTCCGACTTTCCTGTTAAGCTCATTATAGTATAGAAAAACAAAGTTGTCAAACATAAATATTTTAGAATAGTAACACGATATCGTTATACACAATATACAAAAAACGTATAATGATATCGTGTTATTTTTATTGAATATTCCGACTGTACAATAACACGATATCGTTATACAATTAAGCCATAATCAAACAGAACAAAGAAACACAAGTAAAATCAACACAAACACAAAAAGAAAACACTTTCTATATGGAGGAAAAAAGATTATGGCAGCAGGAAAAGCAAATGTTTATGAAATGGTAACAGCAAGAATCATTGCAGAGCTTGAAAAAGGTAACATCCCATGGGAGAAACCATGGACAGGAACACAGACCGGAGCATTTAACCGGATCAGCAAGAAACCTTATAGCCTTATCAATCAGATGCTTCTGCTTCATACCGGAGAATATGCAACATTTAAACAGTGGGCTGATCTTGGCGGACATATTCGTAAAGGTGAGAAATCAGAGATCGTTGTTTTCTGGAAGATATTAGAAAAAGAAGAGACAGACAAAGACACCGGAGAAAAAGAAATCAGGAAGATCCCAATGCTGAGATATTACAATGTATTTCATATTTCACAGGTTGAAGGTGTTGAGCCACTAGCGAAACCTTTTGAAGAGGTGAAACCGATCGAAGAAGCGGACAGGGTAATAGCTGATTATGTGAAAAGAGAAAACATTGATTTTGAAGAGTGTGCAAGCAATCAGGCATATTACAGCCCGTCATTTGACAGAGTTGTGGTTCCAATGAAACAGCAGTATAAGAATATCAACGAATATTACAGCACAACATTTCATGAGCTGACACACAGCACCGGACACAAGAACAGATTAAACAGATTGCAGACCGGAGCAGTTGCAGCTTTCGGATCAGAGACTTACAGCAAGGAAGAGTTGGTTGCAGAGATCGGAAGCGCGTCCCTCATGAATCTGTTAGGAATTGAAACGCCTAAGACATTCCGTAACAGTGCAGCATATATCCAGAGTTGGTTGAAGGTTCTCAGGAACGACAACAAATTTATAGTATCAGCAAGTAGCAAGGCAGAAAAAGCAGTTAATTACATAACGGCAGAGTAATAGAAACAGGAGGGTCAGCAGTGATCCTCCTTTTTTAATTCGTTGTATTCCTTTTTGCTGTGTCTGGCTGCGTTCCTGATCTCTGGTGTGGTTTGTGTTCCGGTTTGGTTTTGGATCGGCAGCAGGTTACACTTCCAGATTGAGAAAAGCACAAGGCTTGTAAGATGTTTCTATACACTGTTAAGAATATAACGAAGTTGGCAAAGCTGACAACAAACCACAGGAGCCACAGAAAGCACAGGGATAGTATGAGGAATACAGGCCACAAGATCACAGGGATCAGAGCTATAAAGAAGGTCACAAGCTTATATCTAAAAGAGCATAGCATATAAGGCTTAAAGAGCTTTGAGAGGATCAGAGAGAACAGAGAAGCCAACAGACAGCAGGAGAAGCAAAGAAGAAAGAAGAGAAGCCAGAGAGCTACAGCAGACCGGAACCAGATACAAAGAAAGCTTGCAGCAGGTACAGGGAGCTTGCAGCAGATCATACACAGGCCACCAGATCAGGCAGCAGGAGAGCCACCGGAGCAGGCCACCAGATCACAGGTGCAGCAAATCAGACTTACCTCACAGTTAAGGACTTTATGAGAGCTGATAGAGCAGGAACGGACGTTACCGGATGTAGTCGAACAAGTACAGGCCGGATGATCTCAGAGCCATTACAGCTTGATATACTCACCATAGAGCAGCAACATAGACGCAATACAGAACAGCAGGAAAACAAGTGCTTTTCCGGTGCAGGATCAGGCAGCAGGTACAGAGATCACAGCAGAGCAGAAAGCGCAAGAAAAGGCTTGTTTATCAGTCTTTAGGGGCTACAGTTGCAGGAAATACAGTGCTTTTACAGGGGGACGGACTGAAGGACAGAAACGCTTTATTCTATAGCTATGGGACTGCCTGAGATGATTTTTATTTAAGAAAGATCAGAGAGTAGCAAGAGAACCGGAACCGGATCAGACGGAACCAGATCAGCAGGAGGGGAGAGGGGCAGCAGGTGACAGGGGGTGCTTTCAACTTAGAAGGGGCTTGTTATTTCCGGTATTGCCTGAATGTGGTATGTTTTTATACTGACCTGAAAATGAAACTTCAAAAATGAAACTAGAAATAATATCTAAAAACATAAAAATAAATTAGAAATTATCAGATTATTATGGGGTAAAATTTTACCCCATAAATTTTCAGTACAAAAAAATGGAACGTCTATCAGACGCCCCATCCCTTATATCCATTCGTCCATAATCCAGCACTGGTTATAGTCTTTTGTATATCTGTCCCCTGTTTCCTGCATCAATAACAGTAATAATAAGCTTGCCATTATCTACAGTGTAAATAATACGGTATGTGCCAACTCTGAGACGCAGGACGTTATCATAGCCTTGCAGTTTCTTGATATCTTCACCTTCCGGGAGCTTTTCAATGGCTGCCACAATGCGTTTTTTCTCATTGAGAGGAAGCTTGTCAATGAATTTTTTAGCTTTTTTCTTGAGGACGATTTTATACATCAACCAATCCCCCATTCTTTTTTGCACTGTTCAAGAGAGTATTCTTCATCTTTTGTTGGGTCAGGATCATTCAGATAATCTTCGTAAAGGTTACGGCAGTATGCGTCATCGGAATCTTCATCAGCAGTAATACCTTGAACATAAGCCAGAACATAGCCAAGTTTGTATTCAGGAACATAATCCAACAGTTGTATGATTTTATCTTTTTCTGACATGGTAACACCTCCTTGTGTGCTTATGACTATATTATAAACCAACTGGAAGGAATGTTCAATGCTATAAAACCACCGCCCCGATTCAGGGCGTCCTCACTCTCATCACCGAGCAGTCCTTCCTTGATAAGCGCATCCGTGTATTTGGTACACCGGAAGATCCGCTGTTCCTGGCACGAGATGTTGCAGAGTGGATTGATTACAGTAAACGACCGGACGGAAGCTATAAATTAGATAGGATGCTTAATTCTGTAGATGAAGAAGAGAAAACTAAAATCTTCTACCCCGCCCACAATTTGGGCGGGGTACTCCAGGCCAACACAGAATACTGGTTTCTTACTGAGGATGGTTTGTACGAAGTTCTCATGCAGTCCAGAAAACCGAAAGCTAAGGAATTCAAGAAAGAGGTCAAGAAAATCCTGAAGAGTATCCGTAAAACTGGGGGATATGTTGTAGGACAGGAGAATATATAGTTCCAATATACACTAGAGATTACTATACGTTATGTCGATTTTTCAATAAGAGAACGCAATATGTCAACTTTCCAATTTTGTCAGAATCATGCCCATATATAGATATAGGTTATTATATAGGGCATGAAGTTGACAATTTTGGAAATCTTTGATATACATTATACATAAATTTAATAGTATAATTAATGCAATTATTGAGCAGCTTGCTGCGAAATGGAGAGTGAGCTTGCGAACGTATATACATATACAATTCATACAAAAATAGGAGAAAAATATGTTGGAGTTAAATCATGAGTATACATATCAGGAAATTTGCAGAAAACTTGGATGGAATGTATCTTCGGGAGCACAGAAGATAAAGCAGATTAAAGTCTTAGAAGAATCCTATAAATTTTATCATCCAGAGAACAAAAAGACACACAAACCTAAGAAGAGTTACATCTTTACGGAACAACTGAAAGAACCTGTAATCTCAGATAGAAGAAAAAATAATGGCACAGAGAGCAGTTTCCCACTGGATGAATTTGAGTATCTTTTCAAGTGCATTCTGGTAGGAGGTGTGCAGCGGAATTATTACTTTGAACGAGGAATCATGAATGAAATCTACGTATCAAATGCTCTGCTGTATAAAGAGTTTGGATTCGACATATATGGATATTTCTTAGAAGTATTTTATGGTGATTTCTGGAATCCTAGAGTTAATAAGATAAAGAATCTTTTTCAGGATATCTGTCTGAGCGCAGCGAGATCAGCAACAGTTACAAGATTATGCAGACTTCTTGGCTGTGAGAAGAATACATTACCTAAAGGAATACTCAGACATTTGAATAGCCAGAACACGATTCTGATGCCAGCCAATGAATTGATGCCGATTTATCAGGAATACATGGGAGAATGTTTACGAAAGTATGAGTGTAGATCTGAGATTCAGGCAATTAAGAGAGGGCTATATTTTGAAATCACAGATGCAATCACGGACAGATTCATTGAAGAGAAAGACTTGTATGGAGTTAGAAGATATAACCGAATAGAGATTAACATGGATTATATTATGACCTTTAAGAAAAATGCTAACAAAAAGTGGCAGCTGCAAAGAAAGTTCCGCAGAGTTGTGGTGGAATCCATTTACCAATCAGTACGAAGAAGATGCCTTGATCTGAAAGAGTATAGTCAAAAGCTGGCTCCGGTGGAAAAGCTGATATTGCTCAATTACTTCAGACAGATGTTTAAAGAAATGGTATTGATGCAGGAATATAAGGAAGAGATGGAGCAGCTGAGAACTCAGGTTGAAGAGGTATATGCTGACGATGAAGAAATGATAGAATTCATAGAAAAGCGGAACAAGAGGACTGCAAAAGAAAAAGCAAGAGAAAAGGCACTTGCTAAAATACGCGAAGCAGAATCTGAAGAAAAGACGAAAAAATGATTTTAATGTTTACAGAACGTATGAGAGACACAGATCTTGTACGTTCTTTTTTTATGTCCGACCGTCCCGGGGTGCTTCCAACTTTACAGAATGATTACATTATATAGGAAGAAACTAGATTCAAAAAAACGAGCAGAAAATTTTGAGAGTGCAGCAGTGTTTTCTGATCTGTAAATAAGTGCTGCCCTGTGAGCGTCTTATAGACCTGTAAGCCGGGTTCTATGTCAGACGATAACTTCTCCGCCGGATCAGTTAGGATAGATTACAGAGCTATCAGGTGAGCTACAGTCCACAAATCAAGGTAAGCAAACGTGCCGGGTAAGCAGAGTATCAGGAGCAGGTCTGAGAGTGATCTGATTCAGGGATGATGGCAGCAGTTGGAGTAATAGCGTTACTCGGTCCGTCAAAAGTCCACTGTGACCGGAGAAAGAGCCTGACATGGACTGGAATTTATGTGGCTGGTACTGGCTGTATCAACAGATTGTGACCGCCAGAAAGAAGAGAAATTTCCTATATAATGGACTGAGATTGAATTTTTTAGTGACTTTATGATCGGATTGAACTATGGGCTTCTAGGACACGTATTCGATCAGGAACGGATCAGAGGTGCTGTATGGAGACTTCCTCGCCGGGATGGATAAAGCGTCCTGTACGAGCTATCAGACGCTCTGAAGGCCACTGTGACGGGTGAGGTCGGGACGCTGCGGAGAGTGAGCTGGGTTGGATAAAAATGCAGAAATTCAAGAAAAAAATCAGCAGAAAGTCCTTTATTTATGCGGAATATTGCAGATGCAAATTCGTCCGCTATATGAGGGAATGAACTTTTGTGGTAGAAAAAGTACGAAATTCAAAAAAAATATCGTTAAAAATCCCATATAAAACACCAAAAATTTGAGCTGTCGTTTTGTGTGCTATATGAGGGAAATAACTTTTGAAATCAGATTTACGGAAATTCAAGAAAAAAATCAGCAGAAATCCCTTATATTACAATGAAAATCGGTAATCGTTTAGCGTGTGGTATATGAGGGATGGTGAACTTCTGAACCAGAAAAAGTAAGAATATCTGGAAAAATATCCTCAGAAAAGCATTGTAGAATAAGGAAAAATCAGAAGTGCAATTTACTCCGCTATATGAGAGAAAAAACTTTTCAGAGCAAATCGACACGGTTTCAAAAAAAATATCACTGAAAAAACCTTAAAAGACAAGGAATATCGCAGATGTAAATTCGTCCGGTATATGAGGGAATCAACTTTTGATTTCCCGGCGGAATTTACACGCTCTCAATATTTTTTTCTTCATTTAACCCTTATGGTTACTGGATTTTTTGCAGATGCAAATGCGTGTGGTATATGAGGGAAACAAAAGTTCATATGTGCAAAAATGCACGAATTCGAAAAAAATATTGGCCTGAAACACTGATAGAATAAGGCTTTTCGGGCAATGCAGTAACGTCCGCTATATGAGGAAAATAACTTTTATCATAGATTAGAACAATATGTGCAGAAAGGAGAGTGAAAATCATGGCAGAAGAGAGTAAGAAAAGAAGAATCTCTATAGAGGTTGACCAAGATCTCCACAGAGAAATCAAGATGTTTTCTGCATTACGCAACATGACATTAAAGGATTACATCTTGACATTAGTGCAGAATGACATGAAAAAGCTGAAAAAAATGAAATAATCAGAAAGCAGAGGTAAAAAGAAATGAAAAATCAGAGAGAGCAGAAAACTCAATGCAAAACAAAGGCAGTACGTAGCCAGAGGATTGCGTGGATGTTAAGGAATGAAGGTTTCCCGGTCATAAATATAAGGCCAAACAGATGTATGCCAAACCTGAATGTGTTCATATTTGAAGCAACACCAGAATTATGCGCTGCGTTAAATGAACATATCAAAAACAAAGATAACATACGGAATAAGTAGGAATAAAAAGAGAGTCGGAGGAAAGAATCATTATGAGTGATAATAAGCAGTTTGATAGAAGCAAATGCTTCACATTTTTCAATACATACCGTACACAAGGTAAAAGAATCCGTGAGAAATATGGAGATAAAATGGCAGCAGATTATTATGAGGCAATCATAGATTATGGTTTGGATCAAAAGCCTATCATAGATGATGAGCTTATGCTATTAATTGGTGAAACTCTTCTGGAAACGATTGATTCATCGCAGAAGAGAAGATCCAGAGGTTTCGGAGAAAATACAGAACGTACCAAGGCAATCATTGAATTAGTACGTGATAACCCGGGCATCTCGCAAAGTAAGGTCGCATCAGCGGTACACTGTAGTAAGAGTACCGTCAGTGCCGCATTGAAAAACTTCAGGGAAGGCAAGTACAAAGAGGTGTTTGACTTTAACATTATCATAGGCGGTACCGAGTATAAACCTGATGGCAGTACCGTTACAGATGAGAGCGAAAGTGAGTATGAAAACGTGCCAGAATCAAGCACTGACGGGCAGTACGGTACAGGTACTAATACTAATGCTAATTATAATACTAATAATAATATTAATAGTACCGAACGGTACCAGTACCACTCCGTAGGTAGCCGGGACACCGTTACGGTCAACATGGACGCTGACGCTTCGGACGCTTCGCTTGATATGGTCGCTAACGCTCCTGGTAACTCCGCTGACGCTGCGCGCTTGCGCTTGCCTGTTGCACCAGAATGGCCAGCAGAATGGATTGAAAAAGATATACGGAAATTGGATCTTAGATTTGATGGAAGGATACCTGATAATGAGATGCTGGGTATTATTGCTCGTACTTATAGACAGCATATTAATAATGATGAACTTGACTACAAAGAAATTTTTATAGAAATGGTTAAGGAGTTTACAGGTGGCATTTATAATTGTAATAAGGATGAGGTTAAAAAAGTTTGTGCTTATATCTGTGGGGTTCCCGAGAATACTTTTGTTCCTAGGGTTGATCCAGATCCAGATACTGTAGATTCTGGTTTGGATAGTCCTGATCTGGCTGATTCTGGATTGACTGATTCTTCTTCAGATATGGTTTCTACAGATATTACGGATTCTGATTCAGTTATTGATCCTGTGTCTGATTCTTCTACTGATCCGGGTCCTTCAGATATTACAGCTTCTTCAGATACGATTGTACCTATTAATCAGGATAATACGGATATTTCTGGTTCTAATCCGGGTGATGTAGCATAATGGATCAGGTTTTTGTTTTTACATATGATTGGAGGTATTGCCACTATGGGTAACACATTTACATCTTGGAGTGGTTTGGTTTTGGCACTTCAACAGGAGGTTGCGGAAGCTACAGCAGAAGTAATTGACGCTTCTATGGATGATTTATTTATGAATACAGATCAGTTTTACAGTTCTTCAGAAGGAAGATATACACGTACCGGGACATTGCGTATGTCTCCTGAGAGTGAGTTTTCTGGCGGTGGTTCTGTATCTTCCGGGGAAATCCGGCTGAATACCGGGCACAGATATTCTCCTTCTGGAAGAGATACACAGACTATTTATAACTATGCTGAGGATGGAGGATTGCTTGGTAATGGAGGATTCTGGTCACGGACGATGAATCAGGTTCCCCGGCACATACAGGAATCTTTCGGCAGCAGGTTTTCCTGATTTTGGGATTGTAGAACTGATTTTTTTATATAGATTTTAACTGATAATTTTACAGATTTTATATAGGAATATAAGGAGATTAAGATTATGACAAATAAAATAATGACTATGGATGAAATTGCAGACAAATACTTTGATCTTGAGATGGCCACCGATGAAATCTTTACGGATATGGTGAACCGTTGGGATGAATTTACGGAGACAGACCGTAAGCGTGTATGTAAGGTTCTTGCGGAACAGATCAATGAGTATGCTTTATATAAGATTCTGGATGGATTGAGTTATGATCTGGATGTTGCAGATATGGAAAAAGATCTGGAAGAACAGGAACACTACGAGAAGAAAGAAGATATAAAGAGATGTGTTTGCAACCTGATTGATCTGATATAAAAATTCTTGATTAATCACGATTGAATTATAATGAATATTAATAATGAATTTATGATCGAGGGACTGTCTGTGGTGGCAGTCCTTCTTATTATATAAGGAGTAAGATAATGGCTGAGGACTTTAGAGCAAAAGTAACCGCTGAGTTAGATACGGCGGAAGCAGAGAGTAAGCTGAATGCTTTTCTGAACGAGAAGCGAAAGCTGAAGATTGATGTGGAAGTGAATCAGGATTCTGCAAAGAAGATGGCTTCCAGTATAGAAAAAGGTATAAAAGATACGAAGATTGATACATCCGGCATCTCTAAGCAGCTTGCCGGATCTTTTAATATTACAGACAAAAATGTAATCAGTAAGCTGCAATCCCAGATGGACAAGATGATATCCAGTCTGGGAAAGACATGGAATGGTAAGGATTTTGATTTTGGGAAAGCATCAGGCTTTTATTCCGGTATGGACAGCATGGTAAACACGGTCATGAAAAACGCAAAGATCGTGGAGGGTGCTACCGGGAGCTATGATGCCTTTTTTAATTACTTCAAAGATAAGAAGATTTATGTTTCTGATGAACTGAAGAAGGCTATGGGTGAAGATACCTACAAGGAACTGCTTCAGAATAACATCGGCAAGATTGTCCGGGATGCTTCAAAAGGAATATCCATAGATTCCCTGTGGGGAGAAATGAGCAGCTTGTTCCCGGAACATTTTTCGGATAACATTACTAATCAGGTGGATCAGATCGTCCATGCGTTTGATGTATTGCATCAGGCAAGGGCGGATGTGGGACAGGTAACAACAGCCAAGAACATGACTGCGGAACAGCTTACAGGGATCTCAGACAGTGCAGCGGAGCAGGTTGTAGCGATTGCAGCAAAGCTGAAGGAGAGCCTACAGAGTAACATTATGGGTGCATCCGAAGCAGCTAAGACGACCATTGACCTTGATGTAAATGTAAACACAGATAAGATTTCTTCAGATATCCGGTCGGCAGTAGAAAATGCAGGAAATCAGGCTGAAGGTGCTCTAAAAGTAAACATGGAAGTTAATGAGGAACAGCTGGTTTCCAAGATACGGGAAGCATTAAGCAGTCTTGCAACCGGAGAAGAGCCTGTAAAAGTCAATCTTCAGGTAAATAAGGAATCCTTGCAGGAGGATCTGAACCTTGCGCTGAATGAAATGGATCTTCCGGTACACTTCAAGATTGATACGGAAGAAATAGAGAGCCAGATCCGGGCAGCAGTAGAAAGTATTCAGGATATGGAGATTGATCTTCGTGTGAACACCAGAGATATCCAGAATGATGTTGATACAGCAGTAAACGGAGCAACCGAAACACCGGAGATCCATGTGCCTGAAGTAGACAGCTCTGGTTTGGCACAGATGCAGCAAGCTTTGA
>ERZ773229.414-NODE-414-length-38857-cov-6.738828_pt1 | contig 38857 bp, 39 predicted proteins | sample MGYA00580992_ERZ773229 | MGnify/ENA primary metagenome ERZ773229 (study PRJEB29015, sample SAMEA2737795) | human gut metagenome | biome: human gut; feature: human-associated habitat; material: faeces | place: China | collected 2012 ... | reverse complement strand
ACTGTAACAGGTATCGAGATGTTCAGAAAGCTCCTTGATGAAGGACAGGCTGGTGATAACATCGGTGCTCTTCTTCGTGGTATCAAGAGAGAAGATATCGTAAGAGGTCAGGTTCTTTGTAAGCCAGGTTCAATCACATGTCATACAAAGTTCACAGCTCAGGTTTACGTTCTTACTAAGGACGAGGGTGGTCGTCATACACCATTCTTCAACAACTACCGTCCACAGTTCTACTTCAGAACAACTGACGTAACAGGTGTTTGTAACCTTCCAGCAGGTACAGAGATGTGCATGCCTGGTGATAACGTAGAAATGACAATCGAACTGATTCACCCAATCGCTATGAGCCAGGGTCTTACTTTCGCTATTCGTGAGGGTGGTAGAACAGTAGGTTCAGGAAGAGTTGCTTCTATCATCGAGTAATCGCTGATAAACCGCATAAATAAAGGATTTTCAGACCTTCGAGGGTTCGCCCTCGGAGGTCTTTTTTATGGTGCGCCTTGCGGCGCACATCTTTAATGGGTGAAAGTCTCGAACATGCCCAGGTAGTGGGAAATGTTTATTCTACTGATCAAATTGGCGAAACAGTGTTTTGCCAATTTGAAAACCTTCCGATGGTTGATACCGGAAGAAGGTTTTTCTTGATTTGTACGCTCTGGATCACGATGATATTTGAGTTTGAACTGGATTGTTTAAGGGTTAGCTTACTTATTCTAATCAACAGTGACCTTGTGCTGTTATTACCCGATAATAGAGTAAAGTTTTAGTTGGTTATTAAAAAAAATAAAAGTGAGAGTATCCACATTCTTTGATACAATGGTTTCGACGAAAAAAACATTCAAAAAGAAGGAGTACTCTCACATGGACATTATATCATTTTTTGACACTTTATTAACATCTATTTTTGATGCGGAACAAAGTTTTTTTGAAAATCCCAAGAACTTCAGCGAACTTGAATCCTCGGTCAAGTCATCAACAGATGCATTTGCAGCGAGTTTTCTGGGAGCCATACTGTCTGAAATGGATCAGGCAATACGTAACACTTCCTGGCGCAACGGACGCTACACCATTCACCGGAATGGCACCAGAACACTGATCAGTTCTGTGGGTGATATTTCTTTTGACTGTACATACTATAAATCAAAGACACAAAAGAATACATTTACCTATCTTCTTGAGGATCTGATTGGCCTTACCTTACTTATTTCCAACCAACAATAACTTTACACTATCTTACCCGATTTTGTTTATTGCTATTTTCGGTGGATTAGATATAATAGTGGTAACAGGAACTCCCACACCTCTCAATGATGTGTCAAATGGGAGCACGTTTTTTATATAGAGAATTGGTTGTGCGCAGGGGAAATGTATAGAAGAGAAGATGGATGTGAATGATAATATCTACATTACAATGGAGTGCAAAGGACATAGAACACATGTGTATGTAGCTAGTTGAGGTTTGTATAAAGGAGATTAGAATTTGGAAAATGTTTTTGAGCTTTCAAAATTTGATGAATACAGAGAAGATAACAGAAGAGAAGTGAAGAAGGCAAATGGTGGATTACCAACATCTTTGTGGGACACGTATTCTGCGTTTGCAAATTGCTATGGAGGCATCATTATCCTCGGTGTCAAAGAAGAAAAAGATGGCAGTTGGAAAACTACCGGTCTTCAGAATGCGTCCAAGCTCCGAAAAGACTTCTGGGATACCATCAACAATTCTAAGAAAGTGAATATCAATCTCCTGTCGGAAGATGACGTAGAGATGTATGAAGTCGGTGACAATAAAGATGTCATTATGGTTATTTATGTGCCCATGGCGAAGCGTGAGCAGAAGCCGGTGTACATCAACAATGATATTTTTAATGGAACTTTCCGCCGTAATTATGAGGGCGATTATCATTGTACCAGATTGCAGGTAAAGACCATGCTCCGTGACCAGACCGAGCGCACCATGGATATGGAAGTGCTTGATAAGGTTCCGATGGAAGATTTGAATTACGATACCATTCATGGATATCGCAACAGCCATCGTTCCTTAAAAGAAGGACATCCCTTTGAGCGCCTGAGCGACCATGAGTATTTAAGAAGCATAGGTGCAGCTGCTATTTCAGAGGAAGACGGGAGATTGCATCCTACGGCAGCAGGTATGCTGATGTTTGGTGACGAGTACAATATTGTTCGCCATTTCCCTGAGTATTTTTTGGATTACAGAGAAGAATTAGATCCGACAACACGTTGGAGTGACAGATTGCAGTCCAGTTCCGGTGAATGGTCTGGAAATGTGTGCGATTTCTATTTTAGAGTTTACAATAAAATCATTAAAGATGTAAAAGTACCATTTAAAATGTCCGGAGGAGAGCGTGTGGACGATACACCGGTGCATAAAGCACTTCGTGAAGCATTGGCAAATTGTCTGATAAACGCAGATTATCATGGATTACGTGGTGTTGTTATTCGTAAAGAACCGGACAAACTGATTTTGGCAAATCCTGGTTATGTCAGAACCGGTAAAAAACAGATGCGCCTTGGCGGTGAGTCTGATCCGCGAAACAAGGCACTTATGAAAATGTTTAATCTTATCAACATCGGCGAACGTGCCGGAAGTGGTGTACCGAATATCTTTAATGTTTGGGAAGATGAAGGCTGGGAAGAACCAGTGATTGAGGAGAGATTTGACCCAGATAGAACGGTGCTGACGCTTTCTTTCAAAAAAAATGGCGATAAAAAAGCGGCGATAAAAAGCGGCGATAAAAAAGCGGCGATAAAAAGCGGCGATAAAAAAGTGACGAAAAAAACGCAAATGCAGTATGATAAAATTTTTGCTTTTATGGAAGAAGGAAAGGAATATGGAATTAGGGATTTTTGTGAATTGTTAGGGTTAAAAGAAAGCAGAACAAAGGATATTTTGAAAGGACTTTCAGATTATATTGAACCAGTTGGCAGTAATCGTGATAGAAGATATAGGAAAAAGAAGATTTAATTCTGTGGATGTAGCATTAGAAAAAAGTATAGGAGAAAGCGATGGCAAAGAAAAAAATCAATTTAAATATATATGGACTTAGTATTATAAATAATGAAAATAAAAGAGTTTTATTAAATAGTCTTGATGAAGGAAAGTCCTATATTGACTTGGTAGAAAAGTATATAATGGATAATATTATGCTATATACGAAGGATTCCTCAAAAGATACATTATTTCAATTTGAACAAGTGGAAAAAGAGTATGTAAAAAATGAAGCAAATCAAGTTAGATATGGTATTTTGTTTGGAAGGGTAAAAACTGGTGAATATGGAATAGAGTCTGAATTGGTAAATGTTAATACGGGTCAAGTGACGAATCGTTCGAAGGAACAAGCGGATATGTTGCCATTTGGATTTTGTATTGCTATTCCATCGGGAAGGGTTGATACAGGAATTATTATCTTGCAGACTTCAGGGATTTATGGAATGAAACTTTCTTTGCATAGACACTTACAAAAATGTTTAACAGATTATAATCCAGAATTAAATTTGCAACTCAAGTCTATTGCACCTAAAACCTATATTGAGAGATATTTTAATGCAGGGACTTTAAAAAAGATTAGATTGTTGCGTTATGAAATACCAGAGGATGAGTCTGAAAAAATTGGTATAAACTATGGGGTGAAGCAAACAAAAGAGGAGCGAATCATACATAGGCCGGTGGGTTTTTTGCAGAGAAAAAAGAAAGAACTTGAGGAATGGTTTGCAGGGCAAAGAAGCTATACTAATTTAATAGAAATCGATGGCTTTGAATATGATGATATTAAATTAGAATTTGCACTTGGCAATGGGAATAAAACTCTTAATTTGCGAGAAATTAGTAGTGTGGTTGTTAGTGAAGATATTACAGATAAAGTTATGCAAGTTGGTGGAAACCCGGATTATGACAAATTGAAGCCGGTAATGAAACAAACTGCAGAAGAATATCTTAAAAACATGGGGTTTTTGAATGAGTAGTGGTGAGGTAAATGAAAAAAATAATTGATATTATTTGTCAGCCCGAAGTTGTAATGTGGGGATTAGTAATAATAATTCCTTTGGTTAGTAAATTTGCAACAGGAATAAAGTATATATCTGTTGTGGACATCATTAAAAATCATCTTAAATGTTTTACAAATAAGGATGGTAAATATTTATTGGTACCGATAGTTAATTATGTTGTTTTGCCATTTCTTATGGGTGCGGCAACAGTTCAAATTAAGATGATTGATGCAAGTACAATTGAAATTATAACTGTAATTGTATCGATTCTGACAGCGATGCTTTTTACAATGCTTACAATGGTAATTGATATGAAGGGAAAAATTAGGCAGAATCCTTTATATTATAGCATGGAAGCAAAGGTGTCAGAAAAGTCATTATTAGAAACTTATTATACAGTTATGTTTGAAATACTAATTAGCATTGTATTATTGATATTATGCCTCTTTTCAAATTTTACAGATGAGTTTGGGTGGATAAAGAGTTTTCTTATATACTCATTTATGTATATGTTGTTAATCAATCTGTTGATGATTATTAAACGTATATTTAGAGTAATAGACAACGATATGCAGAAGTAATTGTGGTTATAGACTTTTAACTTGAATGCTAATATGCGAATTATGTGCAATGGAAGTGATATACAGAGATAAGAAGCTGGCGATAAAACTAACGATAAAAGTGAATGAAGTTGTAAACTTAATTCAGAAAAAAGAAAGAAGTTTTGAATTAAAGAGATTATGAAAAGACTTTACCGATAATCGAGTATCAAATTCGTATCACAACGCCTGAAATTCGTATCATAACCCAGAATTTCGCAAAAGAACCAATTTACATTCTAATTCGTCCATGGTATATTAGTAACTACGTGGACGAAAGTAGCGAATTTTCGTGATACTCTGGTGCTACATTTCCCCCGGAAAAAGTAAAAATAATAGGTAAAATACCCATAAAATGAGTCACAAAACGGCAAAAACCGTAGCAAATAAGTTTCTAGACACGGCCAAATCAGACCGTGAAGGCGGACGTACAGTAGGATCAGGACGTGTTGCTACAATCATCGAGTAATCTACGCGTAAGTAACGAGAAGATTAGATAAATAAAAAATATCCGGAGAGTGTTTACACTCTTCCGGGTATTTTTTTGTTTATCGATTAGCAGCAATATTGACAATGAAATTACCGGTATGTTATTTTGTAGATGCAAACAATTGGGTGGGCTTATAAGCAAGCCCTGTGCAGCAGAAAAGGAGATATCAATGAAGAAAATCTTGATTACCGGTGGAACCACATTTGTCAGTAAGTATGCAGCAAAGTATTTTGTAGAGCATGGATATGAGGTCTATGTAGTGAACCGTAATTCAAAACCGCAGGTTAAGGGCGTGACGCTGATTGAAAGCGACAGGCATAATTTAGGGGATAAGCTGAAGAATCTGCATTTTGATGTTGTTGCCGACATAACCGCTTATGATGCACAAGACATAATTGATTTACATAATTCGCTGGACTCTTTTGATCAATATATAATGATTAGTTCCAGTGCGGTATATCCGGAGTATGGTGTACAGCCATTTCCTGAGGATTCTGAAAGAGCAGTAAATAAATTCTGGGGAAAATATGGAACAGATAAGATCGAAGCAGAAAATGCACTGTTGGAGAGAGTCCCGGATGCTTATATTTTAAGACCGCCATATTTATATGGTTCTATGGACAACGTCTATCGGGAGGCGTTTGTATTTGACTGTGCAATGGCAGACAGAAAATTTTATTTGCCGGAAGCCGGTGAGATGAAATTACAGTTTTTCCATGTGGAAGATTTGTGTAGGCTGATGGAAGTAATAATTACAAAGTGCCCAACGGATCATATTTTGAATGTCGGAAATGAAAAGTCAATATCGATAAGAGACTGGGTTATCAAATGTTATGCTTGCTTTGATAAAGTGCCGGAATTCGTATCTGTACCGGAAACAGTAGAGCAGAGAAATTATTTCAGCTTTTATAATTATGAATACTGTCTTGATGTGACCCGGCAGAAGAAGATATATCCGGAGACGATGTCAATGGATGCCGGGTTACAGGAGGCTGCAAATTGGTATATAGAGCATGAAGGTGAGGTAAACAAGAAGCCATATTGGGAGTATATCGATGCCAATTTGGTATAAAGTTAATTGACATAATAAGATGACAAGCGTGTGTATCAGGAAGGAATTATGATGGAGATAATAGAAGTAGCGGATCTGAATCGATCGGAACTGGCGGTTTATGCGGAACTTTCGGAACGACAGCTTGCAACAATCTATGAACCGGAGGAAGGGTTGTTTATTGCCGAGAGTCCGAAGGTGATCGAGCGGGCATTAGATGGTGGATATGAACCGGTGTCTTTTCTGGCAGAAAAGGGACAGCTTGCAGAGGCTGAGGAGATTCTGGATCGGATGGAGGATGTCCCAATCTATGTTGCACCGGATGAGATATTGACGAAGCTTACCGGTTACCATCTGACAAGGGGGCTCTGGTGCACGATGCGCCGCAGGACATTGCCAACGATAGAGGAGGTATGTCAGGGAGCGAAGCGGATCGCTATTTTGGAAGAAGTGGTCAATCCGACAAATGTGGGAGCATTGTTCCGCTGTGCCGCAGCACTTGGTATGGATGCAGTGATATTGACCGGTGGCTGCAGTGATCCTCTTTACAGGCGTGCAAGCCGTGTGAGTATGGGAACAGTATTCCAGATTCCGTGGACAATGTTGTCAAAGAAGGATGGTGTCTGGCCGGAGCAGGCAATGAAGACATTGAAAGAAATGGGCTTTAAGACGGCGGCAATGGCACTCCGAGAAGATAGTGTAGGAATTGATGATCCGCAGTTAAATAGTGAGGAAAAGCTGGCAATTGTGCTCGGTACAGAGGGCGATGGGCTGGCCGGAGATACGATAGCTGACTGCGATTATACGGTTATGATTCCGATGGCACATGGTGTAGATTCACTTAACGTAGCGGCGGCAGGAGCGGTAGCTTTCTGGCAGCTGGGACATCAGCGGCAGGAGTAGTATCCGTTTGTAAAGATTGTGCGTCGACGACAGGAAAGGGTGGTCTTCTGGCAGTTGAGATACCGCTGACAGGAATAAATAGTATTCATCTGGAAAGTTATAGCATCAGTCGCAGAAAGGAGCAGCCCGCAAGAAAACATGCTGGGAATATATTGATGCCGATTTGGTAAAATAATAAATTGACAAATAATAAGATGGCAGTATAATGATTGGTAGCACTGAATTGGTGCTACCAATTTCTTTTATATGAAAAAATATAGTTCAAACGAAAAAGGATAAAAAATGTAGAGAGGATATTTGAATGAAGTATATTAGACAGTTTTTAATCATTCTTGCAATTTCATTTATCGGGGAACTGCTCAAATATGTATTACCTTTGCCGATTCCTGCCAGTATTTATGGAATGGCGATTTTATTTGTATGCCTGATGACTGGATGGATCAAGTTAGAAGCAGTGAAAGAGACAGGGAAATTTTTAATTGAGATCATGCCATTGATGTTCATTCCTGCCGGCGTTGGTCTGATGGTTAGCTGGGGAACGCTGAAGCCGGTGCTGATTCCGGTATGTGTGATCACGGTCGTTACGATCATTACGGTTATGGCGATGACAGGCAGACTGTCACAGTGGATCATCAGAAAGGATAGGAAGAAAGAGGAACAAGAGGATGCATGATTTTTTTGAAAACTCCCTGTTTGCGGGAGTTACACTTAGCCTGATCTCATATTTGATCGGGTCAATATTAAAGAAGAAATTCAAACTGGGAATATTTAATCCGTTGCTGATCTCGATTGTGGTTACTATCCTGGTACTGGTTGTGAGCAGGGTGGATTATGATACTTATAATGAAGGCGCCCAATATTTAAGCTGGCTGTTGACCCCTGCAACCGTATGTCTGGCAATCCCGCTCTATGAACAGTGGGAACTGCTGAAGCATAACTGTAAGGCGGTTATGGCAGGTCTTGTTGCCGGTGTGGTGACAAGTCTTTGTACGGTGTTTGTATTGTCAAAGATCATGGGACTTACACATGAGGATTATGTAACGATGCTTCCGAAGTCTATCACGACTGCGATCGGTATGGGTGTTTCAGAAGAACTGGGTGGATATGTAACGATTACGGTTGCGGTTATTATCGTAACGGGTGTTCTTGGAAATATATTTGGTGAATTAGTGTGCAAGATTTTTCGAATCACCGAACCGATATCAAAGGGTCTGGCATTTGGATCTGCATCTCATGCGATCGGAACGGCAAAGGCGATCGAGATTGGTGAAGTGGAAGGTGCAATGAGCAGTCTGGCGATTGCGGTTTCCGGTATTCTTACGGTTGTGCTTTCGTCGTTATTTGCGCATTTTATGTAAATATATATGCTGCTTATAAAATGCAAGGATTTATTTCGAATTTACAGATCGGATATAGAAATAATGAAGTTAGTTGATAGTCTCATAGGCGGGTATCCGCTGGTAGCAGATATCAAAATATAGAAATAACGAAATTTATTGATAGTCAGGGAGACGAGTATGGAAAAACAACATGTTACATCAGAATATGAAAAAGCAATTCAATATATTTACAGCCTGATGCAGGACGGAACCTTGCAGAACGGAAGCAAGCTTCCAACCGAACGTACGATAGCGGAAACGTTAGGAATCGGAAGAAATTCGACCAGGGAGGCACTCAGTATCCTGCATGGCATGGGAATGATCGAACGCGTACAGGGATCGGGAAATTATATATCAAAAAATGCCGGAGAGTCGATCCGTCAGATGCTTATGATGCTGCTGGCACTTGGCAGTATCACGAAATCCGAGGTCTGTGAGTTCCGTTGTACAATGGAAAAGTCTGTATGCAGTATGCTGATCGAGAAAGGAATACCATTTGAGTGTCAGGTGCTTCTGGAGGATAATCTGGCAAGGATGGAGCAGGCAGATGGTTCCGAACTGGTTAGCGTGGATAAGGAATTTCATGAATTGCTGATCCGGGCAACAGAGAATGAACTATTTTCGATGATCATGGAGGCGGTTATGATCGTTTATCGGGAATGGATCGATCTGGTGCTGCGCCGTGTGAATACAAAAGAAAAGGCAAACTTGCTTAATTATCACAAGCAGATCTATAATAGTGTATTAGAACGTGATGAAGCAGCCATGAAAGCGGCGGTAGACGGGCATTATCATCTGATTAGCCAGATGCTTGCATTGTAGGTGAGTAGAGGTAATATATAAGAAGGAGGTAAGAGAGTATGATCGTAACACTTGGAAGACAATGTGGATGTGCCGGAGATGAAGTTGGGAAAAAATTATCGGAGCTGTTAGGGATTCCCTTTTATACGAAGCCAGAGCTGATCGCGCTTGCAAAAGAAAAGAAAATTTATGAAAAGTATCCAATGTATTTTGGTGAGCAGCCGGTAAATGCGATGATCAGTTCGGTTGCGGATGATTTCTGTCCGAAGAATCAGTATGATACACCGAAACGGGCATTGTCAGCAATGTTTGGCGGACAGAGTTTTATCATTATAGGACGTGCTTCGAATTATGCCTACCGGGATGATAAGGATGCTGTCCGGGTGTTTCTGTGCGGAGATAAGAAGCAGCGGGCGTATCATATCGCGGGAAAGCATAAGATCTCGGAGCGAAAGGCTATAGCGCTTGTTGAAAAGACAGATGAGAAACGGCGTGGTTATCACAGATATTATACCGGAGAAGAATGGGGCTATGCAGAGAATTATGATCTGTGTATAGACGCGGTACGACTGGGTGTTGATAAGACGGCGGAATTGATCGCAGACTATGTAAAGCATGTCGGAGGAAGATAAATGACAACGAGAGAAGAAGCGCTGGCATATGGACTGTCTTTTCCTGATACATATCAGCAGGCGCCATTTCATGATCCGAATTGGCAACTGGTGCGTGTGAAAGGAAGCAAGAAGGTATTCCTGTGGACATATGAGAGAGACGGATATATTAATCTGAATGTAAAGGTCGATCCGGAATGGCGGGATTTCTGGCGGAGCGCATTTGACGCGGTGATACCGGGCTGGCATCAGAATAAGGAGCACTGGAATACGATCATTCTGGATGGAAGTATTCCGGATCAGGATGTGAAACGGATGATCGCAGAGAGTTATGATCTGGTGACAACCAGTCCATCAAAGAGAATCTATGAGGCGGTGAAAAAGATTCCTGCCGGAAAGGTTGCAACCTATGGTCAGATCGCGGAGCTTGCCGGGGATAAGAAGATGGCGCGTGCAGTGGGAAACGCGCTTCATAAGAATCCGGATCCGGAGCACATTCCCTGCTTTCGTGTGGTAAATGCAAAGGGTGAATTATCCGGAGCATTTGCATTTGGCGGAAAGAATGTACAGGCAGATCGATTGACGGCAGATGGAGTTACAGTTGTCGATGGACGGGTGGATATGGAGAGATTTGGAATAAAGATCTTAGATGGAGAAATCATATAAAAATATAAAGTGAAAAATGATTTATATGCAGAAAATGACCGTTCAAATACAAAGGTTATTTGAAACAGAAAACAAGTCATTTTTGCAAGACTACTGTACAGGCAGGGGGAGGCAGTATATAATATATCCGTAATTCCAACATGGGGATTTAAATGAGGTTTGGGATACATATATAACCAGAGACTTGTCGGGGGCGATAGTCTCTGGTTTTTTTGTTTGGGATGCATATTTTACGGAGTGGAAGTTAACTATTTTGTAATTCCGTTTGAATGTGTAAGATTTGTAGGCAATTCTTTATTTGAAAGGAAATAAAAATGTCAGAATATCAGTATGTAGAGCATGAATTTGCTCCGGTATATAATGAAGAATCACAGGTGCTGGTTCTTGGCAGTCTGCCATCAGTGAAATCCAGAGAGCAGGGCTTCTACTACGGACATCCGAGAAACCGTTTTTGGAAGGTTGTGGCAGCTGTACTTGGTGTACCAGAACCCTTGACGATAGAAGAGAAAAAACGGATGCTGCTTGCCGGTCATGTGGCGGTCTATGATGTGATCCGGGCTTGTGAGATCATCGGTTCCAGTGACAGCAGTATCCGAAATGTGGTTCCTGCAGATATTGAAAGCATTGTAGCACATACGCCGATCAGGGCAGTTTTTACAAATGGTAAGACTGCCGGCAGATTATACAAAAAATATCAGGCGGAACATATCGTTCTTCCGATGATCGAGCTGCCATCGACAAGTCCGGCAAATGCAGCGTTCTCGCTGGAACAACTGGAAGAAATATGGAAATCGGAGATTGGTAAATATTTGTAAAAGTATTTTACAATAGTGACGCTGACATATAAAAAGAACAATATTTTACATTAATTATACACAACTTTACAGATTCATCAGATGATTTTACCTGCGTATGATAGCGGGCGTTTTTTCTAATTGATAAACGTATATCATAAAAAGTAATGATGAACGAAAGAGAGAAAGAAAATGAATGAAAATGTGATCGAACAGCCGGTTGCAGCTATGTATATGGTATCCAAAGAATTGAATCGTCTGGCAGGTTTTACGACAGAAATGTTGTTTAGTCTTAAATCAACAATTATGAGTAATCGATCCGAAGAAAGTCAACAGAAGTTTACAGAGAAGCTTCAATATGAAACAGTTCCTTCTGCAGGGCTTTTCTCATACCCTGAATTATATAGATTGTTTTTTCGCTTGACCGGTCTCTGTATGTTACAGTTGGCCGGCCGTTTTTTTGTATGATATACTGCATCCAGATCAGAATTTTGCGTGTAAAATATAAGATGATGGCATGAGAACGTCTTGCGTAATAAAGGTATAGAATTTTCTCATGCCATTAGTTTATTTTTAATTTTACAAAATTCTGGTGGGTGTGGTATAGTAAGGATAACTTTTTTTCTGATGAACAATAGACGTGGAGGTTACAAGGAAATGTCTCAGATAACGAAACGTGCGTTGGAAGCATCACTGAAGAAGCTTCTTACAAAGAAACCGCTTGATAAGATAACGATAACGGATATCACGGAAGACTGCGGCATCAACCGAATGACATTTTACTATCATTTTAAAGATATCTATGATCTGGTAGAGTGGGTGTGTGTGGAGGATGCAACGAGGATACTGGGTGAGAATAAAACCTATGATACCTGGCAGGAAGGCTTCCTTCGTATCTTTGAAGCGGTGAGCGAGAATAAGACATTTATGATGAATGCATATCATTCGATCAGCAGAGATCAGGTAGAAAAATATCTGTACAGTCTGACGTATGATCTGATGATCAGGGTCATCGAAGATAAGGCGAAGAATATGCAGGTGCGGGATGAAGATAAGAAGTTCATTGCTGATTTTTACAAATGCTCCTTTGTCGGTGTGTTGCTTGAATGGATTGAGAACGGCATGAAGCGGGATCCGCATGTGATCGTGGATAAGATGGGACTGGTGATGCATGATAATATTACCAGAGCACTGGAAGCATTTCGGACGGATGCCTTTCACAAAAAAACAGAGAGCTGACAGATACATTGAAAAAACAATGTGTCTTATTTTTCAGACCGGTTATCCCATCAAAACAGGGGAAATGATAAAATTTTAGACAGAACAAGTACCGTGAATATATTTTTATCACGGTACTTTTTTTGTTTATTGAGGGCAAAAACGGGGAATCTTATAATAAAGACAGTTTTTGAGATAACCGGTCTGTTTGCGGGCAGGCTGTATAGATTGGAGGTAATTCGTATGTATTACGCAAGTGGAAATTATGAAGCATTTGCCAGACCAAAGAAGCCGGCGGGTGTGGATCAGAAATCGGCATATATTATAGGTTCGGGACTTGGTGCATTGGCGGCAGCCTGTTTTCTGGTAAGAGATGGACAGATGAAAGGCTCACATGTACACATTCTGGAGAAAGACCCGATTCCGGGTGGGGCATGTGATGGTTATCAGTACAGTGATATCGGCTATGTTATGCGTGGCGGACGTGAGATGGATAACCATTTTGAGTGTATGTGGGATCTGTTCCGTTCGATTCCGTCCATCGAGACAGAGGGTGTCAGTGTACTGGATGAGTATTACTGGCTGAATAAGGCAGATCCAAACTATTCTTTGTGTCGGGCAACTGAGAATCGGGGGCAGGATGCACATACCGATAAGAAGTTCGGATTGTCCGATAAGGGTGCAATGGAGATCATGAAGCTGTTCTTTACCCCGGATGAAGAATTATATAATAAACGGATCGATGAGTATTTTGATGAAGAAGTGCTTAATTCTAATTTCTGGATGTACTGGCGGACGATGTTTGCATTTGAGAACTGGCATTCTGCACTTGAGATGAAGCTCTATATTAAGCGTTTTATCCATCATGTCGGAGGACTGCCGGATTTCACGGCACTTCGTTTTACCAAATATAACCAGTATGAGTCCATGATTCTTCCGATGGTAAAATATCTGGAATCATTCGGTGTGGTGTTCCATTATAATACCAAGGTTATAAATGTGGAATTCGAGATCGAAGCAGGAAGAAAGCTGGCAAAGAAGATTGATATTATCCGTGACGGTGAAGCAGATGCGATCGATCTGACCGAGAATGATCTGGTATTTATCACAAATGGCGGCTGCGTGGAGAATTCTTCATACGGAAGTCAGAACAAACCGGCTGAATTCAAGACCGAGATCCGTGAGGGTGGCGGATGGGATATGTGGAGGAAGATAGCTGCACAGGATCCATCCTTCGGACATCCGGACAAATTCTGCTATGATCCGGAACAGTCGAACTGGATGAGTGCAACGGTAACGACTTTGGATGAAAAGATCCTTCCGTATATTAAGAATATATGCAAGAGGGATCCACTTTCCGGCAAGGTAGTTACAGGTGGTATCGTGACTGCAAGAGATTCCGAATGGCTGCTCTCCTGGACGATCAATCGCCAGCCACAGTTTCGTAATCAGCCAAAGGGACAGGTGCTTGTATGGGTATATGGATTATTTTCGAATAAACCGGGTGATTATGTAAAGAAGACCATGCGGGAATGCACCGGTAAGGAGATCTGCGAAGAGTGGCTCTACCATATCGGAGTACCGGAGGAGGAAATACCGGAGCTTGCCGAGCACAGCGCAAACACAGTGCCGGTTATGATGCCGTATATCACAGCATTTTTCATGCCGCGTGAGAAAGGTGACCGCCCAGATGTTGTACCGGAGGGAGCAGTAAATTTTGCATTCCTCGGACAGTTTGCAGAGACAGCAAGAGATACGATATTTACGACCGAGTATTCGATCCGTACCGGTATGGAGGCAGTATATACCCTGTTGAATATCGACCGTGGTGTGCCGGAGGTCTGGGGCAGTGTCTATGATGTACGGGATCTGTTAAATGCGACCGTAGCAATACGCGATGGCAGAAAGATCACGGATATGAAGCTTGGACTGAAAGAGAAGATCGCAATGAAGGAGCTTTTAAAGGCGGTAGAAGGAACCGATGTCGAGAAACTTCTCCGGGAGCATGGAGCGATATAGAGAAAAATAGAATAATAAATATAACAAATGCTCTGGCAGAGGTGTGGTTTGCCAGAGCATTTTTGGGATTGTACGATAATGTACAAGCGGAAGGACTGCCACATGGCAGATTCCTGTGTTTTGGTTGCGTTTAGAGATGTGTATTATTTATTAAACAAGTGCTTCACCAAGTGCGGTACAATCAGCAAGACCTGCTTCATCCGGTGTTTCATGACAGATCAGTGGAGCTGCTGCAAATACAACGCCATCAGCCTGACACTGGGCTTCCCAGGTATCCATCCATTCGCCGCTTCCCCAGCCGTAAGAACCGAAGATGGCGATCTTCTTGCCGTTTAATGCCGGTTCGCATTCTGCAAACATTGGCTCGAATTCGCTTTCTTCTAAGACTTCGGCACCCATAGCAGGGCAGCCAAATGCGATCGCATCATAGGTAGCTACCATATCTGCAGTAAATTCTGCGGATGTTAACAGATCACATTCTGCTCCTTTTGCTTTTGCACCTTCTGCAACAGCCTGTGCCATTAATGCTGTGTTACCTGTGCCACTCCAATATACAACTGCAACCTTACTCATAGTAGGTTCCTCCTTATAATCATGTATTTTATATTTAGAGATCTCCGTATGGAAATGCCTGCGGGAATCTCCTATATTCATTTTTGTTATGTGAACGTCGTTTGCATAAATACTTATTTTGTTATGCGGATGCAATTTTCTAAATACTTATGCGGCAACCGTCAACTGCCAGATCGTTCGCCCCTGATGCCAGAGATTTGCATAGATCTCACGGCATTTTTTAAATTTGGCAAATGTTTTCTGGGCCTCACCCAGATCTCCGTATACCTTCCAGTCGCCCATGCCTTTGCAGTTACTTCCGTGGTTTTTGATAAATCCGAGAACATCATTTAACGGATAACCAAGGAAGACACCGATCTCATGCGGAAATTCTTCCGAACCATGAAGACGACTACGAAGCTGTTCAAGCATTTGATCGATCGTTCCTGCCTGATATCCTGTGCTTACAAGAAAAGAGATGATCTCCGGTCTTGATAATTCACGAACCATAGCATCCGGTCTGTAGACATAGATCAAAGCAGTTTCGGTATCTTCTCGCAGGATCGTGATCCGGATCCCTTTTTTCTGAAATTGTGCATCCCAGACAGCCACACTTTCGTATAATTCTTCTCCGGAAGAAAAACGATAAAGAAACAGGCTGGCAGGTTTTAAGGACGCCAATGTAGGCGAACAATGTGTGATCAAATATTCTTCAAACATAATCACAAACTCCTTTTTGCATCGATTCCGACAAATATTCTGCAATATTCAAAAATCCTAAAGCTATATGCAGTGCTGGTACGCTCGCGTCAAAGCAGCGTTGCATATCAAATTTTAGTATGCACCGTAACTCTGTAAATCATTCAATCTACAGGTTAGGCACATCTAACTCATGGGTGCATTATACGGTCTGGTTCTGTAAAAATCAAGCGAAAAATGTGATAGAAATTCTCAATAAATTCGACCGTTTTTTGTTGACGGAAAAGGCTTCTGCATGGTATTTTTATAAATAGTTAGTAGGAACTAACTAAAAATCTTGTGAATAAATCGTGTGGCTCCATTCTGTATGCATCCCTGACTGCTGAAAACAGGGTATGCACCCGGATGCAATGACGGATCCGGGACAGAAGCTGTCACCAGAAAGAAGGATCAAAGCATGATGAATTATTTAGAAATCGAAAAAGTAATTGGACGAGAGATTATTGACTCAAGAGGAAATCCTACAGTAGAAGCAGAAGTTATTCTTGCAGATGGTACTGTTGGACGCGGAGCAGCTCCAAGTGGTGCATCAACAGGTGAGTTTGAAGCATTAGAGCTTCGTGATGGCGATAAAGATCGTTTTGGAGGTAAGGGCGTTCAGAAAGCTGTTGAAAATATCAATACAACAATTAATGACGTATTAGTTGGAATGGATGCATCTGATACATATGCTGTAGATCAGGCAATGATCAAGGCAGACGGAACAAAGGACAAGTCAAATCTGGGTGCAAATGCAATCCTTGCTGTATCAATCGCAGTAGCAAGAGCAGCAGCTATTTCACTGGATGTACCTTTATATCGTTTCTTAGGCGGGGTAAGCGGAAACAGACTTCCGGTTCCTATGATGAACATTATCAATGGTGGATGTCATGCATTATCATCCGGTCTGGATGTTCAGGAGTTCATGATCATGCCGGTTGGTGCTCCTTCATTCAAAGAGTGTCTCAGATGGTGTGCAGAGGTATTCCATGCACTTCAGGCTATCTTAAAGGAAAGAGGACTTGCTACATCAGTTGGTGATGAAGGTGGATTTGCACCTGCACTTGCATCTGATGAAGAAGCAATCGAGACAATTCTCGAGGCAGTAAAGAAAGCCGGATATGAACCGGGTAAGGACTTCAAGATTGCTATGGATGCAGCTTCATCCGAGTGGAAGACAGGCAAGGTTGGCGAGTACAAGCTGCCAAAGGCCGGTACAGTATATACATCAGAAGAGCTGATTGCTCACTGGAAGAGACTGGTTGAGAAGTACCCGATCATCTCCATCGAAGATGGTCTGGATGAAGAAGACTGGGAAGGTTGGAAGAAGCTTACAGCAGAACTTGGCGACAAAGTACAGTTAGTTGGTGACGACCTTTTCGTTACAAATACAGAGAGACTTGCAAAGGGTATCGAGCTTGGCTGTGGTAACAGTATCCTGATCAAATTAAACCAGATCGGTTCTGTATCAGAGACATTGGAAGCGATCAAGATGGCTCACAAGGCCGGATACACAGCTATCTCATCTCACAGATCAGGTGAGACAGCAGATACAACGATCGCAGATCTTGCAGTTGCTTTAAATACCTGCCAGATCAAGACCGGTGCACCATCCAGATCTGAGCGTGTAGCTAAGTACAACCAGCTCTTAAGAATCGAAGAAGAGCTTGGTGCCTCAGCCGTATATCCGGGTATGAAAGCCTTCAATGTAAAATAATTATTGTCATATATTTTCCTCAAAAAAAATATGAATAAATGGTATGGGAGACGTAAGTTTTGCGTCTCCTATATTTTTTATCGCACTTTGCGGAGAAGTAGTTAATTGCTTCGCAATTCCGCGCAGGTACGAAAGAGTCACTTGTGACTCTTTATTAGGCGAAATGATGAAAATAGCAGATAAATTCTGGTAAAAAATAAAACCCGATTTAGAAGAAAAAAGAAATTAGCGTATAGCGTGTTTGCTGTTTGAATGGTATAATTTTTATCAGTGTAAAACATATATTACCGAGAATTTACAGACTGGAATAGTGGAAGAAAACTGCCGGTTGGAAAGGCTGTATTATAGATGAAAAAAATTGAATTTTTACTGTTCTTCGGGGCACTTTTTGGTACATTGCTTACCGGCTGCTCATCTGAGAAGGAGTCAGCAGGAGCTATGAACAATGGAACGACAGAAGCGGCGCATGTCACGGAAGATGTGACCACAGAAGAACAGGAAGTAACGACAGAGAAGACGGAATTTGGAAAACAGAGATTAGAAGCAGTACTGGACAGACCTGCTTCCGATAAAACACAGACCGAGACTGTATCTGAAGAAGAATCAGATGAGGCAGAGCTGGATGGAGAAGGTGAAACTTCGGTATCAAAGAAAAGTGATGACTGGAAGACTGCATATGTTGATTATCTGGAACATGTGTCAGATACAGAGGGACAGCAGGGGTATACGCTGATTTACCTGGACAATGATGATATACCGGAGTTGGTAGAAGTAGGAAAGTCGGAGGCATCCGGTGTCCGTATTGTAAACTATTCAAATGGCTCCGTTCATGTAAACGGATTGAACCGTTTGTACTTTACTTACATAGAAGGAAAGAATCTCCTTTGTAATTCGGATGGGCTGATGGATTCCTATTATGACTATATTTACAGTATTGTTGATGGAGAGTTGACCTTGGTTGCACAGGGGCATTATGGAGCGAAGGATGGAACCGGGCTGAGATTTGATAAGAATGGGATGCCGATTTACACATATGACTGGAACGGAGAAGATGTCAGCGAAGATGAGTATAATGCTGACTTTGCACAAGTCTATGACAGTTCGGCAGCAACAGAAGGCTATGATACGGATAAGCTGGAGTCGATCAAAGAGGTTATAGATGATATAGAGACAAAGTAAGATAAATGGGGAGAATAAGATGAATAATATACGAGTGCTTTTTATCGTAGCGGCACTTCCGGCATTATTGTTGCTTGGATTTATATATTACAGGGACCGCAAAGAGAAACCGCCGGTTAAGTTGATGATTCTACTTTTGGCGACCGGTGCAGCAACTACTGTTCCGGCAGCTATCGTAGAGTTTATAGGTCAGGCATTTGTCATGGGTGATTCAGATGATTTGGGACTTCGCCTGCTTATCTTCTGTTTCTTTGTTATAGCTGTAGCCGAGGAATTAGGTAAATATCTGGTTACGATATGTATCACATGGAAAAGCAAGGAGATGCAGCATAGCTATGATGGCGTGATTTATGCCGTATGCTCTTCGTTGGGATTTGCAATTCTGGAAAATGTGTTATATGTGTATCAGGGTGGACTACTGACCGGAATTATGAGGGCGTTTACAGCGATTCCTCTTCATTGTACGGTCGGTGTCGTGATGGGAGCGTTATATGCAAAGGCGAGAGAAGAAGCATATGCCGGTGACAGAGGCGGAATGATCGGTTACATGGCATGGGCGTATTTTGTACCGGTATGTATTCATGGGGCATATGATTACGCGATCATGGCGGCTTCTTATGGTTTGATTGCAGAAGGATGGATTTATGTCATTCTAATAGGGGCATATATTATATCTGTTGTGTTGATTCTGGTATGTTCCAATCATGATCACAGAATTGACGGTAGACCTGAGACAGCTGATTATGGATTCTATCGAACCGAATACCGCAGACCGGGCAGAAGCTATTATTATCAGACTCAGCAGGCAAATCCGATGGGCTATCCGCAGAATCAGGGTTATCCGGGAAATACCGCATACCCGCAGAATCAGGGTTATACCGGAAATAATGCATATGTGTCGAATCAGTATTATACGGGTAATACAGTGAATCCACAGAATAACGGATATGCAGGAAATACCGCATATCCACAAAACCAGAGTTATATGGGTAATGCGATGAATCCACAGAATCAGGGTTATACCGGAAATAATGCATATGTGTCGAATCAGTATTATACGGGTAATACAGTGAACCCAAAGAATACCGGATATATCGGACACACATCATATCCGCAAAATGCCGGTGTGAATCCATATCGAAGATCGGACGAGGTGGCAGATCAAACATCGAATCCGACAACCCCATATAGCATGAATTCGTATGCCGGACAGATGTATTCCCCATATAATGAACAGGAAGATAACTATAATATGAGATAGACCGAATATGCCGAACGTTTTAACGGAAATCGCATAAGCTATAATGAGCACAAAAATTATTTGCTCGTAAGAAATTAAATCGCTTGCTTATCAGGGGGTGAAAGCATGAGATTTCACAATATACCCGTTCGCGATATCATGCAGGAGGCAGTTCGTTATGGCGGGGTGATCGTGGATGTTCGTACCGAAGAAGAATTCCTGAGAGGGCATATACCGATGGCTGTTAATGTGCCATTATCCGAGATTCAGTGTGGCAATTATAATCTCCCAAAACATAAAGTATTACTCACATATTGTCAGTACGGAGGCAGTAGCGCACTGGCGGCAAGAATACTGACACAGGCAGGTTACAGAGTGATCAATACAGTTGGTGGAATTGTACAGTATAAGGGTGCATTGACCAAAAACCGCTGACAGAGGTGAGGCAAACCATTATGGCAAACAGGATAACGTGGTTTGAATATGAGAATAACAGAATAAATAGATCCCGGGCGTGAGGAAACAGTTAAGAAATTATGCCCGGGCTTTTTTGTGGGTAAGTATTTAATGGATATATAGAAAAAAACACCATGCTTAAGATAAATATACTTGTGATGCATGGGGGAAGTATGTATAATATGGACAGGGAATTTGGAGGGTATCATCAGATACCCAAGGTTACATAATTAGAAAAGAAAGGATATAGGGTAAATGAGAAAAAAATTTTTAGCAACAATCATTGCGGCAGGGCTTGTCGCAGTAGCAGCATTTGCAGGGGCAAATGGGCTGACAGAGACACAGGCGGCATGTGAACATTCACAGGTGAAGGATGGAGCCTGTGTGGATTGTAATGATCCGGTAGAATGCATTGAGGTAGAGGATGCAAGCGGAACAGCAAAGGGAACCTATTCTAAACTGGAAGATGCAGCGGCGGCTGCCGGAAACGGCGATATACTGAAGCTTCTATATAATTGTGAGAGTACATCAGCATATATTGATGCGGGAAATAAGAATCTTACGATTGATCTGAATAAAAAGAAATTAAAGGCTGTTCATTTCGAGATTATGGGTTCTCTTGTGATAGAAAATGGAGAATATAGTGGCTATATCAGGAATGCAGCGACAGGGAATGAACATACATTAACATTTGAAAATGTGAGAGCAGATCTTACGCAGCTTGGATGGTATGCAAAGGGTGGCCTTAAACTGGTAAATAGTAATATAGAACAGCAACATGATGGTGCAACATTTACAGAATGGTGGCTTGAAAAGCTGCAGATGGATCAGACATCTGTTTATAAGATTACAAATTCGCCAAGCGGACTAAGCAATTATGGGTTGCTTTCATTAGATGAAGCTGTGGGCGGTATTGAGGAATTTCTTCCGGCCGGATACACATTGGATGGACAGCCGAATTCCTATAATACGATATTAGATGAAACAGGCACAAAGGCGAGAAGTGTAGAGCTTCGTTACCGCAGACTGACAGATGCGACAGTATCCGTATCCATCGATCCGACTTCGTATGTATATGATGGAACAGCGAAGGAACCAACAGTGACTGTGACATATGACGGCAAGAAGCTGATAGCAGGAACGGATTATACCTGTATATTTTCAGATAATATCAATGTCGGAACAGCAAGTGTTAAGATAACAGCAAAGAGCAAGACCTATCACGGAGAGATCGTAAAGAATTATACGATCGAGAAAGCACCACAGGCAGCACCGACAGGGCTGACAGCAGTTAATGAAAGTGCAACAGGAAAGAAAGACGGATCTGTTACGAATGCCGCAGCGACAATGGAATATTCTACAGACCAGACTACATGGACGGCTGTAACAGGAACAGTTGTAAATGGTCTTGCAGCAGGCGATTATTTTGTAAGATATAAAGAGTCTGCAAACTATTATGCATCACCGTCCGCAAAGGTAACAGTCGGTCTGGCAGCTTCTAATACAACAGAAGCATCTACAACAGAGAGTGCTACTACAGAAAGTGTTACAACGGAGAATACTACAACAGAAACAGCTTCCAGTGAAGATACCACGACAGAAGATTCGACGGATGAGGAAGAAACGGAAGATGTGGATACCGAGGATGAGACAACAGAGGTTCTTCAGGAGGATGAGACAGAAGCAACCGGTGATAAAGGCAAAAATGATCAGAAGAAAACAGGTGTAAAAACCGGTGATGCATTTGCCATGAAGGCGGCAGTTGCGGGTATGCTCATTTCACTTGGAATGGCATGCGTGGTTATTATAAGAAAGCGCAGGAAATAAGAAAGAAAATTAACAGACAGAAAATAATAGTGCTGGATTTGGACAGAAATGTCTGAATCTGGCACTTGTGATTGAAAGGAAGCATATGAGCAGAATCGAATTGATCGCTCCATGTCATTTTGGATTGGAGTCAGTATTGAAAAAAGAAATCCTGGATCTTGGATATGAGATCGTTCAGGTAGAAGACGGAAGAATTACATTTGCAGGAGAAGAAGATGCGGTTGCAAGAGCAAATATGTTTATTCGTACAGCTGAACGTATCATGATCAAGTGCGGAAGCTTTAAGGCTGTAACATTTGATGAATTATTTGAAGGAACCAAGAGTATTCCATGGGAGCGGTATCTGACCCGTGATGCAAAATTCTGGGTATCCAAGGCTACATCAAATAAGAGCGCACTGTTCAGCCCGTCTGATATCCAGTCCATCGTGAAGAAAGCTATGGTAGAACGTTTGAAACAGACCTACCATGTATCATGGTTCACGGAAGATGGAGCAGAATATCCGGTTCGTGTATTTATATTTAAGGATATTGTTACGATAGGACTTGATACATCAGGAATATCCCTTCATAAGCGTGGCTATAGGAAACTGGTTGGCAAAGCACCGATATCGGAAACTCTGGCGTCGGCACTGATCATGCTTACACCATGGAATAAGGATCGTGTACTGGTTGACCCATTCTGTGGAAGCGGAACATTTCCGATCGAGGCAGCTATGATCGGAGCAAGGATTGCACCGGGAATTGACAGAGACTTTCTGGCTTCTGAGTGGGCGAAGGTCGGCGACAAGAAGATGTGGTACAATGCGATCGATGAAGCAAATGATATGATTGACCATGATGTGAAGATGAATATTCAGGGATATGATCTGGATAATGAAATGGTAAAGTGTGCGATGGAGAATGCGAGGGCAGCGGGAGTGGATGAACATATCCATTTCCAACAGAGAGATGTAAAGGATCTCAGGCATCCGAAAAAATATGGCTTTATCATCACGAATCCGCCATATGGTGAACGTCTCGAGGATCGGGAGGATCTTCCTGAATTATATAAGACGATCGGGGAAAGCTTCAGACGACTGGATGACTGGTCGATGTTCCTGATCACGTCATATAGTGAGGCGGAGAAATATATAGGAAGAAAGGCGGATAAGAATCGTAAGATCTACAATGGTATGATCAAATCATATTTCTATCAGTTCATGGGACCGAAGCCGCCAAAGAGAAAGTGAGACAGAGTTGAAAAAGTATTTGATCGTGGCAGCGGTTGTTATTCTGGGGGTATTTCTGTATCTGGGTTTTCTGAGACATCCGGATATAAGCATTGAGAAGACGGAAGAAGCGGGTGCTGCCGCAGAAACTATGTTGAAAGAGATTGTGACGAATGCAAATGGAAAGGGCATTATATTATATATAAATGACAGCAGGATCACAGAAGCGGAGTATCAGCCGTATTTCAGTGACCATTTGCAACTGATGCTCCCTATCGCGACATTTACCGATAAACTGGATTGCCATGTGAATGCATATGAAAATGGGACGATCACATTTTCCAAAGGAGACAGTCTGGTAAAGGTCTATGGTGATTCGGATGTGGTAAATATCAATGGAAATGCAATACAGGCAATCGACAAGCCAGAGAAAAAGGATGATATCATCTATGTGCCGGTGAATGAGATCTGCGAGGCATTAAATTACAGTTGTAATATCAATCTGGAGACAAATGCCGTGGTGTTAAAAAAGATTGCCGAGGAAGAAAAGCTTCCGGCAGCATATGATATGAGAGAGCATGATCGTGTTTCTCCTGTCAGAGATCAGGGTATCTATGGAACCTGCTGGGCATTTGCTTCACTTGCGGCACTGGAAAGTACGATCCGTCCGGCGGAAAATCCGGTATTTTCTGTTGACCATATGGCACTGAATAACAGCTTTAATGTCAGCCCGTTTGACGGTGGCGAATATTATATGAGTATAGCCTATCTTGCGGCATGGCAGGGACCGGTGCTTGAGGAAGATGATCCGTATGGTGATAACCAGACAGTAAATGGATTGTCGGCTGTAAAGCATCTGGAAGAAGCCATCATCCTGAAGAACAAGAATTACGAGGCGATCAAATCATCCGTATACAAATATGGTGGCGTGGAAACGGTTATTTACTGTGATATGAAGAATGCGACGAGTAGTTCTTATTATTATAACAGAAACCGCAGTTCCTATTATTATGATGGAGATCAGACACCGAATCATGACGTGGTGATCGTTGGCTGGGATGACAACTATCCGAAGGAATATTTTAATACAGAACCGGCGGGAGACGGCGCATTTATCTGCAAGAACAGCTGGGGGCAGGACTTTGGTGATGAGGGATTCTTTTATATCTCTTATTATGATACCAATATCGGTATGAACAGCGTAGTATATACGAAGCTTGGAAATAGTGACAACTACGACAAGATCTATCAGTCAGATCTGATGGGCGAGGTCGGCACGATGGGATTTGACGACAGGCCGGAGGCCTATTTTGCAAATGTCTATACGGCTGGAAAGAACGAGACATTGAAGGCGGTTTCTTTCTATGCGACAGGTCCGAAAACGACATATGATGTGTATGTGGTGACGGATTTTACCGATGCATCCGATTTGCAGCAGCGGACAAAGGTGGCATCCGGTGAAATGCAGTACGAGGGTTATTATACGATCAATCTAAATGAGGCAGTACCGCTTCCGGATGACCGGAAATTTGCGGTGGTTGTGCATGTGAACACACAGGATTCCACGATGCCGATCGCAATCGAATATAATAATGATGAGAAAACGGCGAACTTCGATATCACGGATGGCGAGGGCTATATCAGTTTGTATGGCACGAAGTGGTCGAGTGCGGAGCAGGAGAATGACTGTAATGTCTGTTTGAAAGCCTTCACGGATGTGGGGGATTGAGGAAGTGCTGCTATATCGGGCGTGGCATGGCAGATGATACTGTTATGTAGCAAGCCTGTCCACGCTGTGTAACTTCGAACTAACCTCGGTCAAACCTCGCTAAGGTCTCAGTTACTCATGTCGGTCCTTAGTGAGCTGTTATATGCAGCGAACTTAGTACCGCTACATGAGGATAGAGCGAAAGCGTCTTGCGGAATAATATGTATCTTTGCCATGCCACACTCGATATGGCAGGTGGAGTACAGAAAGAAAAGGAGAAGACAAGATGAAGAAATTGATTTTTGCTACGGGTAATGAGAATAAGATGAAAGAGATCCGCATGATCCTTGCGGATTGTGGATATGAGATCCTGTCGATGAAGGAAGCCGGAATTCAGGCTGACATCGTAGAAGATGGAAAAACATTTGAAGAAAATGCCATCATCAAGGCAGAGGCGATCCGTAAGATGACAAATTGTCTGGTGCTTGCGGACGATTCCGGTCTGGAGGTAGATTATCTCGATAAAGCACCTGGAATCTACTCTGCAAGATTTATGGGGGAAGACACCCCATACCGGATCAAGAATAAAGCGATCATTGACAAGCTTGCCGGTGTTCCGGATGAGAAGCGTACTGCAAGATTCGTATGTGCGATCGCGGCTGCATTCCCGGATGGAAAGACCATTACAAGACGTGGCACGATCGAAGGAATCATTGGATACGAAGAACGCGGCGAGAATGGATTTGGCTATGATCCGATCTTCTTCCTGCCGGAGTATGGCAAGTCCACAGCAGAGCTGTCACCGGAAGAAAAGAATACGATCAGCCACAGAGGAAATGCACTTCGTTTGATAAAGGAAGTTATAAATGAGAATACTGATAATTAGTGATACACATGGAAGAACCAATACGATCCGGGATGTCTTAGATACGGTGGGGGACATCGATATGTTTATCCATCTTGGGGATGTCTGCGGAGATGAAGAATATATTTATGACAACGTAACCTGCCCGATCCACATGGTTGCCGGGAATAATGACTGGGATTCCGATCTTCCGATGCAGGAGGAATTCATGATCGGACGGTATAAGGTATTTATCACGCACGGACACCGGTACAGTGTCCATTATGGAACAGACCGCTTACAGGAGTTGATCAAATATGATGGTTACGATATTGTGATGTATGGACACACGCATATTCAGAATCTAGAACGATATGGCGGAGCTTATATCGTAAATCCGGGCAGTCTGGCATATCCGCGTGATGGCATGAATGGCAAATACATGCTGCTGGAATTTGACCAGCATGGAACACCATTTTTTGCAGAAAATGAACTGAAACCGAAACGCCGGATGCGCAGCATATTTGAAGATATGTGGGGCGACCGGGAAGAGTAGAGATTATTAGAGACAAGAAAGAGGTCGGCTGTGAAGAAACGAGAGATTATAGAAGGTGTTATAAAAGACTATGATTTCCCAAATAAGGGAAGCTTTGAACTGGATGGCAAAAAGGTGATTGTGAAGGGAGCACTGCCCGGACAAAAGGTGTCCTGTATGGTATCCAAGGTACGGAAGGATAAGGCAGAGGCACGTCTGTTAGATGTGCTGGAACGCTCTGAGATCGAAGATGCAGTACCACCATGTCCACAGTTTGGCATTTGCGGCGGCTGTGCATACCAGACCATGAGCTATGAGCATCAGTTGAAATTAAAGGCAGGACAGGTGAAGAAGCTGTTAGACGGCGTGATCGATTCGGAGGCACATCCATATGAATGGGAGGGCATCATCGGCTCGCCTGTTACAACTGCATACCGGAATAAGATGGAGTATTCATTTGGCGACGAATATAAGGATGGTCCGCTGGTACTAGGACTTCATAAGAAGAACAGCATGTACGACATCGTTCCTGTCTGCAACTGCGTGATCGTAAGCGAAGATTATAACAGGATCGTTTCTTATACGATGGAATTCGCAAGGGCGCATGGACTGTCTTATCATAAGAAAATGCAGCATGTAGGACTGCTTCGTCATCTGGTGCTTCGCCAGTCCAAGACAAATGGCGGACTTCTGGTAAATCTTGTAACCAGCACGGACGGATTAGAGAATCTGGATCTGAATGCATATGTAGATGGGCTTCTGGCACTTCCGCTTGACGGAACGATCATTGGTATTCTCCATACGGCAAATGATTCTCTGGCGGATGCTGTTGTGCCGGAGAAGGTAACGCTGTTATACGGAAGAGATTATATCGAGGAAGAGGTGCTGGGACTGCATTTCCAGATCTCGCCGTTCTCATTTTTCCAGACAAATACAAAGAGTGCGGAACGACTGTACAGCAAAGCCCGTGAATATGCCGGAGATACCAAGGACAAGCTGATCTTCGACTTATACAGCGGAACCGGAACGATCGCCCAGATGTTATCACCGGTTGCCTCCAAGGTTATCGGCGTAGAGATCGTGGAAGAAGCAGTCGAAGCCGCAAGAGAAAATGCAAAGAGCAACGGACTTGATAACTGCGAATTCATTGCAGGCGATGTCTTAAAGGTCATCGACACCATCGAGGAAAAACCGGAACTTATCATCCTCGATCCACCGAGAGATGGCATCAATCCAAAGGCGCTCCTTAAGATCATCAACTACGGTGTAGATGAGATCGTCTATATCAGTTGCAAGCCAACCTCCCTCGCAAGAGATCTTGTGACTTTGCAGGAGCATGGATATTATGTGAAAAAGGCATGTGCGGTGGATCAGTTTGTGAATACCGGGCATGTGGAGACGGTAGTTCTTTTGTCCCACAAAAAAGCCGACAGTTATATCCACATTGATGTGGAGTTTGGAGAGGGCGAGGGCAAGATTCCGGTAGATAGTATTGCTAAAAGAGCCGAAGCGTATAAGCCCAAAGAAAAAGTGACCTACAAAATGATTAAGGAGTACATAGAAGCGAAATACGGCTTCAAGGTACATACCGCATATATCGCAGAGGTAAAGCGAAATTTGGGATTGCCGATGTATGATGCTCCTAATGCGGTAGAAGAATTGAAACAGCCGAGGAAGCATCCGACAGCAGAGAAGGTGGAAGCGATAAAGGATGCGTTGAAGCATTTTGGAATTATTTGATTATGTAGCCACCTTCTTATCTTGAATAGTAGGTGGCTTCGGCATAAGGAGTTGAATATAAACAAATGAAAACCATGTTTAGCAAAGAAGAGATTGAAAAATATTCTCAAAGGTCATTTCAATGTATGAAAAAATGCATAATTGAGATATGTGGAGATATAGATGAGAACAACAGAGTTGAGTTGAATATGGATTTTGAAGAAAATGCAGTTTTTTGTGGTAATTGTTTTGATGGCTTTTTTGAGCAAATAAACAGCTGTCGTTTTGGAAATACACTTTTTGTTGAAATTCAGAAATTAGGAGATTACGATGGCTTTTATAAAGACTGGTCAATGAAAAAGTATATGCAGACTATGTATGAAATCTGCGAAGATATGGACGGTGTTTGGGTAAGTAATTATGAATATGTAGATGATGACCCTGCGTTCAGAGCATTTTTTATTGCTTTTCTGTTTGATATAGATGAGTTCAAATACTATGAAGAAGTATATAAATATTGTCATGATTTTTGTGACCAGTTAGATACTTTGGTGGAAAGAAAGATTAAAGGGTGTTATTGGGATAGGATATTTGAAGTAGATGAGATGGCATTTTGCAGGCTGTACTTAACACCTTTCTTTAAGAAAATTGGATTTGAACAGATTATATTCAATCATGGAAACAAGGAGTTCGGAAAAGATTATATTTTAGTTACAAAAAATATTTTTGGTAAAACAGAGTATTATGGAGTTCAAGCTAAGGCAGGGAATATGAGCGGCACAGCCACTTCCAATATCAATGAGATTGTTAATCAAATAAATACGGGATTTAATGTTCCATATAGACTGGTAAATGGAGAGCCTGTGTATATTTCTAAAATGATAATAGCTGTTTCTGGAAATTTCACAGATAATGCACAAGCAATTATTCAAAATTCTGTTGATAGATATAAATTTACGAATACAATTTTTCTTTCTAAGAAAGAGTTAGAAAATCATCAAGTAATGATAGGCAATTAGAAATGTATCTTGGTAAATTCATGTTGTACGTTTGAGCATTCCCTCTCTTTCATATATAATGAAGCCAAAGAAGTGGAGGTGTGCTTATGAGAGAGAAACTTAATCATCTGTATTTGGATAGCCACGAAAGAAAACTTTTGATACATAGCCTTGTGGAGCTGAAAAATCAGCTCATACAACAAGGCAGATATACTGACCCTGTTGACGAGCTTATTTTCAAAGTCAGCAACGCTCCCGTAAAGAGAATGAAAATTGAATATGTCTAAGGCAGATTACCACGAAGCCGCTTATTCTTATTGATTTTAAGAGTAAGCGGCTTTTTGCGTTCTGCGTTCTTTGATACGGTTACATAGCCACCTTGACAAAGTGGCTAAATTTATGCGAAAGGAGGACGCAGCTATGTCAAATTGCAAAGTAATTGCTCTGACTAATCAGAAAGGCGGTGTCGGAAAAACAACCACAGCAGTCAATCTGGGCGTGGGTCTGGTGCAGCAGGGTAAAAAAGTCCTGCTGATTGATGCCGATGCACAGGCAAATCTCACAATGGCTCTTGGCTACAGCCGACCAGACGATTTACCCGTCACGCTCTTCACCATAATGCAGAACATCATAGACGATAAATCTTTTGATGCTTCGCAGGGGATTATCCGCCACGGCGAGGGCTTTGACCTGCTTCCGTCAAATATTGAATTATCTACACGACTGATGAAAACGGTCAGTTTACGACCAAGTATTATATCTGTGACAATGATTGGACTGTCCGTGAAATCAGCCCGTCCGAGGGGTATCTTCTGGATACCGCAATCAACAAGGCAGGTGCAGAACCAGAGCTATACACGGTAGAGCTGAACAGTACCGCAAGGAACAGGGCGTGACCGAGGAACTGAAAGAGAAAGCACCGATGCAGTGGCTCGGACTGATGAACAACATCCGCAGTCAAGCCGAGGAAGCGATACTGAGCGAACTGATTTACAACTAACCGACAAAGAGCTTTCTACGGCAAGCGTTGCCAATGAAAGCGAGGTTATTGCTAATCTCCCAACCGTAGAGGAACAGATAGAAATGATGATGCAGGCAGAGGACGAAAAATCCTCTGCTTTTGCTATTTCACAGGAGGATATTGACTCCATTCTGGTATTGGGGAGCAATGTTGATGACAGCAAATACCGCATCTACCGTCAGTTTCAGAAGCACGAGGACAGCAAAAGCAACATCGAATTTCTGAAACACGAGTATGGTACAGGCGGCGGTACGCACTTCTACCCAGATGGGACAAAGGGCGGCAGGTGGTTTAGCGGAAAAGGGCTTGCTTTGGAAAAACACGGCTCATATACCGACCCTGACCTGCGGCTTAACTGGTCAAAGGTGGAAAAACGCCTGCGAGAGCTTATCAAGGATAACCGCTATCTGAATGAAAAAGAGAAAGACCATTATGCCGATTATCTGGAGAAAGTTTCTGCACCGCAGTATGAAATCGACACCCAGAGAAAAATGGCAAGACAGCGTTTTATCGAAAGCAAGCGTGAGCTTCCCCCTGCTGATAAGCGAGATACGCTCTCTTTGCGGCTGTCCGATTTTATCCGTGATTTAAGCGGATATGAGAAAGACTTTAGGCTCTGATGCTCTGGGCAATCTGACCCGTATTGAAAACGAGATTGGGAAAATCCCCGCCAGACTGGAAGCCGCCAAGACCCGAAAGACGGAAACCTTGGAGCAGCTTGCCAACGCAAAGACCGAGGTACAGAAGCCCTTTGCTTTTGAAGATGAGCTGAAAGAAAAGAACGACAGGCTGAATGCCCTCAATATTGAGCTGAACTTGGACGAGAACGACACCTCTGTTATGGATACCGAGCCAGAGCAGGAAAACGAACAGCCCGAAAAAAGAACACAGGACAGGGAGCGTTAAATCCCATTTGCACATTTGTATTGCTGAAATCTGGGCAGTATAATAGGTGTAGATTAGAAAATGTCGGAGGTGATAGCGGTGTCTGATGCGTTCAGATTTGAAACTTTTGTAGATGTCCACGGCAATATCTTCAACGAATATCTAAGCTCTGTCGTTGCCAGACTGTCAAAAGAGGACGAGGAATACAAAGCCCTGCAAGAAAAGATTGGGGGCATCTATGAGAAGTATCCCAAGGTTTTAGCCGTATTTGACAGCGAAGCGGAAAGTGAGCTGACCGAGAAAGAATGTGCGGCTCTCATTGAGGTAATGGAACTGAAGAACAAGCTCACGGACATGGAGATGCAGTCAGTCTGCTTCCGTGGCTGTTATGACAGCGTAGGGTATCTGAAAAAGCAGGGATTTTATGACGGACTGACCGAAGAAAGGGCGGCGTTGGCGTGAAGCTGATGCCGTCTTTTACATAGTTACCTCTACTGGTAGAATTTTGTAGAATTTTGTGGTACAATATAAAAAAGGTATCAACTAAAAACTATATATGATTGGAGAGATAAAAATGAAGTTGTCTTTTAAGGGGATGAGAAAAAGAGTTTCAACGGTGCTCTCTAACATAAATAAGAAATTCAAAAAAATGGTATCATGTTCAGTAGAAAAAATTCAGTCACTATTTAAACATTTCAAAAATCTAATATTGAACATATTTAGGGCTATCAAAAACGGATTTCTTAGATTTGCGAAGTTTATATTACGAAACTTTTCCATTATCTTATATTTATCATTATCTGCGTTGTTTTTTGCCCTGCTAATTATATTGGTTGTTCAAGATAGAATGGGAGAAGTGGATACGGCATTAAAGTATGTCTTATTACCCTTGTATATTTTTTCTGCCCTATTTTCTGGAAGAATTGCTTCAAAAAAAATAGAGCATAAAATCATGGTTATTTTACATCGGGAACCAGAATCTCGATGGGCAACGAAAGCAGAAATTATAAAAAATGCAGATATTGAAAAGATTGACCCTAATATGGAAACTTATGATGCCGCAGGCTTGCCATTTATTGTGAGTAAAAATGAACTTTATGTAGATAATAGTGAAGCTCATTCCTTAATAATTGGTTCAACTGGAAGTGGAAAAACAAGAAGATTAGTATTGCCGCTATTAAATATCTTAGCAAGAGCAGGACAATCAATAGTAGTAACCGACCCAAAAGGAGAGCTATATGCAAAAACCAATAGATTATTTAACTCTCTTGGCTATAATGTTATATCCATAAATCTCAGAAATCCAAGTGAAGGTAATGCGTGGAATCCATTGAGTATTCCGTATGATTTTTATAATAAACTGGGATTGAGAGATAAGGCAATAGAACTAATTTACGATTTGGGATTAAATATATTTTATGATAAATCGAATAAAAACGCTGACCCATTTTGGGAGAGGTCTGCATCAAATTATTTTGCTGGATTAGTATTGGCACTTTTTGAAGATGCAAATGAAAAAGAAATAAATCTAAATAGTGTTATTAACATGAGCGAAAAAGGACAAGAAAAATATGGAGCAAACAATTATATAAAAGAATATTTTAGCCTTAAGGACAAGACAAGTATATCATATACAAGTGCATCGGGTACAATTAATGCACCGAGTGAAACCAGGGGAAGTATTCTTTCTGTTTTTGAGCAAAAGTTGACAATTTTTTCTTCTAAAATTGAATTATCAAAAATGTTATCATATAGTGATTTTTCGATGTCGGAAATTGGAACAAAAAGAACGGCTGTGTTTATTATAATGCAGGACGAAAAAAGTACATATCATCCACTTGTTAGTGCTTTCATAAAGCAGTGTTACGAAGTATTAATAGGTACTGCTCAAGAGTATGGGGGAGCATTACCAATCCGAACAAATTTTGTACTTGATGAATTTGCTAATTTACCCCCCATCACAGATATGAGTAATATGATAACTGCAGCCAGAAGCCGTAACATTAGGTTGAATTTGATTATTCAAGGTGCAGAACAATTAAATGCACAATATGGTAAAGAAACCGCAGAAGTTATAAAAGGAAACTGTACGAATTGGTTTTTTCTCATTAGTAAAGAGCTACAATTATTAAAAGATATTAGTGAACTTTGTGGTATTACAGAAGAGCAGATTGGAATAAATGAATTTCGTGAACGACCATTGGTTAGCATTTCACAATTACAACGCTTAAAAATTGGCGAAATATTAATACGCCGTGATAGGGAGCATCCATTTAGAGCTAATCTTCCCGATATTAGTGAGTATAGTTATTGGGATTGCACGGAGCACAATTCTGGTGAAGAAAATAAAGCAAGAGAAGATGTCTGCATCTTTGATATTGAAGAATTTGTTAAAAAATTCAAGAAAGAAAAAATGCAAACAATGACTAATAATCTGAATCAGTCGTCTGAAAAATTCAATGTTGATGAGCTCGTAGCCCGTATTGACAAAAAGATTGAGGAACTTGAAAAAGAAGAAAAGGAGGAAAAAGAAAAAGCAGAGAAAGAAAAAATGGAAAAACAAAAAAAAGAACATGCTAAAAGAGTGAATCAGAGTAGTAAAAAGGGAAAAAGAGGAAGCAAGAAAATACCTCCTTCACATTAACTGATTTTACATAGCCGAGAGGTTTATCCCACGATAAGCCCCTCGGCTAAATCTATTTCTGGAGGTGATTTTATTTGAATGGCAAATAACGGCTATGTGCAGTTTGACCCCGCCGTGATTGAGCAGGCACGGCAAATCGACCTGCTCTCCTACCTGCAACGGTATGAGCCGAGCAACCTAAAGCGTGTGGCAGGCAATATCTACTGCACAAGGGAACACGACAGCTTGAAGATTTCCAACGGCAAATGGTACTGGTGGTCAAGGGGCATCGGCGGCTATTCTGCCCTTGATTATCTGATGAAAGTCAGAGAGCTTGGCTTTGTGGAAGCCGTGCAGACCCTCACGGGGGACATGGGCGACTGGAAGCCGCCGCCCCCTGCCGTGAAAAAGGACGAGCCGAAAGTACTGCTCCTGCCAGAGAAAAATCCGAACTGCGATAAGGTGACAGAGTACCTTTTCGGGCGTGGCATTGACTATCAGCTCATACAGGACTGCATCGCAGAGGGCGTTATCTTTGAGAGCAGACCGTACCATAACGCCGTCTTTGTGGGCAAGGACGAAAGCGGAAAGCCAAAGTATGCGGCTCTCAGGAGTACGCTCGGCAGCTCTTTCCGACAGGACGTATCGGTCAGCGACAAGCGGTATTCGTTCCGACTTCTGGCAAGAGAGCCAACGGACAAGGTGCATTTATTTGAAGCCGCCATTGATTTGCTGTCCTACGCCACCTACCTCAAATGTGAGGGAAAGGATTATAGGGCGGCAAACCTGCTCTCTTTGTCGGGCGTGTATCAGCCCAAAAAGGAGCTTTCGGAAAGCAAAATCCCCATTGCCCTGTCCACCTACCTGCAAAAAAAATCCGCAAATCAAGACCATTATCCTGCACTTGGATAACGACAGGACAGGCAGGTTTTGTACCGCCGCCTTAAAAGAACTGTTGCAGAAAGACTACAAAATCGTTGACACCCCGCCGCCAGTCGGCAAGGATGTCAACGATTTTTTAATGTCCTATCTGGGGCTTGCAAGGCAGAATTCCCACCGTGAAAGGAGGGATGCCCGTTGATTGTGTGAGAGATTTGTCCCTTTGCAGTACAAAAACCACCACGAAATTTAAGACCGAAAGTGAGGAAAAATTGATTGAAAAAGTATGATGTGACCCTTACCGCCCACTACGAAAAGACCATTTCCGTCTATGCCGACAGCCCCGAAGAAGCAAGGGAGAAGTTAAAGACCGTGCTTTTTGATACCGACCTTGTGAGCTTTTCCGATGAGGATTTTGTCTGCGGCGAAGCCGACATTGCGGATGCAGACAAGATCGAACCCGAAGAAACGGACATCGAGGACGAGTGTCTGGAGCATGAGGAATGTTCGGGATGTCCCTATTACTGCCATGTGTGCGGAGAATGTATGTATGAGGACGGGGACTAAGTAATGTCTTACCAAGCACTGAATTTGGTTAGCCAAATTCGCTTGTTAGGGGTCAGCCCCTAATACCCCGTGAGAACAGAAAGGAGTTCAAGAATGAGTGAGTTCTTATTTTTCATTATAGGCACAATGCTCGGCGGTCTGTTCGGCGTTGTGTGTATGTGCTGCTTGCAGATAAACAGACTTTCCGAGAGAAAGGAAGTGGACAATGCGAAAAAGAAATGTGCAGATACTTTTCCGTCTGACTGAGGAGGAAGCCGAACACCTTAATGAGCTTGTGCGGAAATCGGGTCGCTCAAAAGAAGCTTTTTTAAGAGAAATGGTAAAGGGCTATGAAGAATGAACACAGGAGGCGAAGCGGCAGAACAAATCGTCCGAATGAGCTTGGAGGGCTTTGAGGTCGCTGCCAAAATTACAGGTGCAGGTGCGAAGAACATCGCTATCCTGTTGTATTCCATTCTCAAAGAAGAAAAGAAAACCAAAGGCAAAGCAAGGCTGACGAGTATGCTCCGTTCTGGTAAGGAGCTGAAAGTCTTTACCGTCAAAAACGGCGACTTAAAGAAGTTCACGCAGGAAGCGAAAAAATACGGTGTGCTTTACTGTGTCCTCACGGACAGGAAAAACAAAGACCCCAATGCGGAGGTCGATGTCATCGCCCGTGCCGAGGACGCATCGAAAATCAGTCGTATCGTGGAACGCTTTAATCTTGCTTCGGTGGATACCGCTTCTATTGTGACGGAAGCCGAGAAATCCAAAGATGCAAAGGACGGTCAGCCAGAGCCAGATATTGGTGTGCAAGAAAAGGCGGAGAAAGACAAGCTGCTTGACGAGCTTATGGGCAAGCCTGTCCAGAAGGAGGAAAACGCCCCAAACCCCTCGGTGGCAAAGACAGAAAAATCCCCTCAGTCCGAGCCTACCTTAGAGCAGCCAAAGAAGTCCGCAGAGGGGGCTACTATGACTAAGGAGAAACCTTCTGTCAGAGAGGAACTGCGGAAAATCAAGGAGAGCCGCAAGGAGCAGGAAGCAGAGATTGGCACTTCCGACCTGGACAAAAGCGGTGCTTCCGACAGGGCGAAAAGTGCTAACAGGAAAACGGAGCATAAACAGCCCACAAGAAAGAAAAAGAAACCAAAATCCAAAGAAACGAGGTAAACAGCTATGAGTATTTACGATGTATTCAGCGGCGGCAACAGACCTTTTGATAAAGAGGAATGGGCTGCCGCAAAGCAGGCACAGCGGAAAGAAGCCTATGAGCTGATTGACAATACCTGCTCTGAAATGATGGCAAGCGGCGACAGCTTCCGTCAGTATCTTGATGTGCAGGGTCGCTTTGACCGTTACTCCGTGGCTAACGCTATTCTGGTATCAGCACAGATGCCCGAAGCAACGCAGCTTAAAGAGTACAGCAAATGGAAAGCGAACCGTGTCTATGTGAACAAGGACGCACAGAAAATCATTATCCTTGAGCCGAGCAAGGAATACACCCGTGAGGACGGGACAAAGGGCGTCTCTTACAATGCCAAAGTGGTTTATGATATTTCCGAAACCTCGGCAAAGGACAGGCAGCAGGAACAGGAGCCGAAATCCATGCGTGAGCTTGTGGCGGCTCTGATTGATGCAAGCCCTGTACCCTGTGTTCCTGTCGGTGAGCTTGAACTGCCTGCCTATTATGACAGCTCTCAGCAGACCATTTTTGTCAAGAAGGGGCTTTCCGAGGAAGTGCTGTTCGTGAGTATGGCAAAAGAAGTGTCGGCGGCGGTCTATGACTTTAAGCACAACGAGAGCCGTGATGCTTCCGATTTCAAATCCTTCTGCGTTGCCTATATGGTAAGCTCCCGTTATGGCGTGGATACCAGAGGTTTTGACTTTTCCAGACTTCCCAGAGAGTATGCGGAAATGGATACACAGGCATTCAAAGGAGAGCTTGGCACGATGCGTGATGTTCTGGGCGAAATCCAGAGCGATATGTATAAGAGTATGGAGAAGAACAAGCCTGCAAAGAACAAAGAGCAGGAACGCTAATCGGAGGTGCAGACTATGAGAGAGAAACGATACCATATCGCACTTGATAAGTACGATAAGAATATCGTCATCAACGCCTTAAACACCCTGCGTACAAGGCAGTTACAGGAGGAACGCCCCACCGAGCCTGTTGACGAGCTGATAAGCAAGGTGGCACACGCTCCGACAAAAAAGGTTAAGGTCGTGCATTGCAGGTGCAATGAGGAACGATGACCAGAAAACGAGCCTAATCCTTTCTGTCTGCGGCATACTTCCTGTCGTATGGCTTGCCCTGCTGACAGCACCCTATGTCAGCGGTGGTCTTGTAGAGATTATCCGAGGTCTGCCTGTGGCGATGGGCAATCCGTTTGAAATAATGGTATGTGAGGACAGCGTAAAGACTGTCCTCATTTTTTTACTTGCCTACGCTATGGGCATCGGCGTTTATTTCTCTACACGCAGGAATTACCGCAGGCGTGAGGAACACGGCTCTGCGAAATGGGGCAACGCAGGTGCTTTGAATAAGAAGTACCGAGATAAAGACCCGTCAGCTAATAAGCTTTTGACCCAGAATGTTCGTATCGGGTTGGACGGGAAAAAGCACCGCAGGAATCTGAATATTTTAGTCTGCGGCGGTTCTGGTGCGGGAAAAACGAGGTTTTTCTGCAAGCCAAATGCTATGCAGTGCAACACATCTTTTGTAATACTCGACCCAAAGGGCGAAATCGTCCGTGACATCGGCGGTCTGTTGGAAAACAAAGGCTATGAGGTGCGTGTGCTTGACCTTATCAATATGCACCGCAGCCATTGTTACAATCCCTTTGTCTATCTGCGGAACGATAACGATGTTCAGAGGTTGGTAACAAACTTGTTTAAGGCGACCACGCCGAAAGGCTCACAGTCGCAAGACCCGTTCTGGGATACGGCGGCGAGTATGCTGCTTCTGGCTCTGGTGTTCTATCTGAAATATGAAGCACCGCCAGACGAACAGAATTTCCCGATGGTTATGGAGCTGCTCCGTGCAGGCGAAGTCCGAGAGGACGATGACAGCTATGTAAGCCCTCTAGACGAGCTGTTTGACCGTCTGGAAATGGTAAACCCAGAGCATATCGCCCTCAAGTATTACAGGGATTACCACTCTGGTAGTGCAAAGACCTTAAAGAGTATCCAGATAACTCTTGCCGCAAGGCTTGAAAAATTCAATCTGGAGAGCCTTGCAGGGCTTACTGCCACCGATGAGCTTAACCTGCCAAGTCTGGGCGAAAAGAAGGTCGCTCTGTTCGCTCTGATACCAGACAACGACACGAGTTTTAACTTCCTTGTCAGTATCCTTTATACCCAACTCTTTCAGCAGCTTTTTTATCTAGCAGACCACAAGTACGGCGGAAGCCTGCCTGTGCATTGCCATTTCATAATGGACGAATTTGCGAATGTTTCATTGCCCGACGACTTTGATAAAATCCTGTCCGTTATGCGTTCCAGAGGGGTATCGGTATCCATTATCCTGCAAAATCTGGCACAGCTCAAAGCCCTTTTTGAAAAGCAATGGGAAAGCATTGTCGGCAACTGCGATGAGTTTCTGTATCTGGGCGGCAACGAGCAAAGCACCCACAAATATGTGTCAG
>ERZ773229.413-NODE-413-length-38974-cov-35.335260_pt1 | contig 38974 bp, 56 predicted proteins | sample MGYA00580992_ERZ773229 | MGnify/ENA primary metagenome ERZ773229 (study PRJEB29015, sample SAMEA2737795) | human gut metagenome | biome: human gut; feature: human-associated habitat; material: faeces | place: China | collected 2012 ... | reverse complement strand
CCATTTAGATCTAAATCTCCTTATTTGTTTTAAGATATCTTACACTTATATATTGTCAAAAAAATTAATTTGGTTTCAAAAAAATAAAAAACATCTATATTTTTGAAATTATTTTATCATAAATATAAATATTTTTTACTGATATTACTTAAATAATTCTTTCATCATCTCAATCTCAGATTTTTGTCCCTCTTTAATTTTTCTCAAGTTCCATATCATAAATTGCCCCTTTTAATATTTCCAAATTTTTATTAAACATTTTAAATTCTTTTTCAGACATTTTAGGTTTAACTAATGATGTCAAATATTTTTCAGATATTAACAAATTTTTTTTTGATTTTTTATACATAGCTCTTTTTTCACACCATTTCACCACTCCCCCATCCTCTAATTTCCTAAAAAACATTTCTTCGACGATATCCATTTTATTCATTTTCTAATTCCTCCATAACTTCATTTGATGTTTGTTTTAAATATCGTTGTATTAATTTAATAGCATCTCGATGAACCATTTTTACACGAAAAATACTTAATTTAGAGGCAATATTGTCTGACATAGTTGCATGTATATATTTTTCTATTTGTTCATCATTCATTCCCCAATAATCAGTTACAGCAATTTCAAAAACAAATATTACATATGCCTTTAAGAACTCATCTTTGCTAATGTGTTCTTCTATTGGAAATTTAAAGCCTTTTATTTTTGATAGAATTAAATCTTGTATTTCATTAAAGACTTCAATCCCATGTTTGTTAATAAAATAATCATAAAACGGTCCTATAAAACTCATAAGCTTCCCACCTTTTTTATTTAATTGTATAATTCTTATAGCAAAAAAGGCAAGCTGAACAAAAAGAAAAATAATTGCTTGTCTCCTTGATTTATCAATGGTTTCATGTCCTTTAGTTTTGTATAATTAGTATTTATATAACTAATAGAACAATTTTATATTCTTAATTCATTTGAATTTTTACTAAATTTTATCTATTAAATATAAAATATTATATGATTAACGCTTACAATCCTTTATATATCAATAAACACAAAATAAAATTGCTCATTATTGAAATTATAAAATGACTTATTATATAATTTAATTGTATATAAAAGATTATGATATAGTTTTTTCTATATCTAACCTTCAAGTATTTAATACTTGAAGCATAACTACTATATTTTAGATAGTAGTCGAATTTCTGTATTACTTTAATACAGCATATTTTGGGTTTTAGATAATGAATATAATATTTTATTTATTATTTATAAATTAAAGAAGAAAGTTTTAGGATATCCCCCATTTCTTAATACTTTCTTTTTTTATACCCAAATTTTTTTAGAAAGGAGGAGTTTTTTTATAAAATCTTTTTATACAATATTAACAAAGAAAGGATTTGATTAGATGCAAACAACGTTTAGTGCAATAACAGTTGCTGGAAGTATTAATCATGGTGCAAAGCAAGGTAAAGAGGGCAAAGAAAGACCTGTAGAATTGGGCTATTTTGTAGCACAAGTGCATGACAATGCTATGCAACACTTGTTAGAAAAATTTAATAGTCTCTATAAAGAAAGTAAGGAAATAAATATCTCTTTTCCATATGAAAATCCGTATTCAGAAAGAAGAGTAAGAAATAATCAAAGTGGAACAGTTTGCTATTGCTTATTAGATCATTCAAAAGGTAAAGAGAAAATTGGCCAACAATGGTTTGAAAAAGATTGTTCAGAAGAATGTGAACATAGGATGGCATCAAAAGGCAAAAAACCAACATGTCTTATTGAAGGTATTCTTAAATTTATGATTCCTGAAGTTAGTTCTGATAAAATATGGTATTTAAAAACGAAAAGCTATTATAGTCGTCAGAATATTAGAAACTATATTAACTTTCAAAAACATTTAAATAATTCTCTAACAATAGGTAACTACAAATTATTTTTAAGAAATAAAGAAAATACTATTGAAGGTAAAACTTTTCACAACTTTGTTTTAGACATTGTAAAAAATGATGATTTTATTTCTAATCCAATTTCAAATAAAAAAACCGATAATACTACAACTTTAAATAATGTAAAAACAGTAGAGAAATCATTAAAAGGAAATAAATCTAAAAATGTCGATAAGGCCGAAACACCTACAAGTCCTATTATTTCTAAGGAACAACCTAATGGTATTAGTATTGAAATTCCAAAAAGCAAAAAAACCGAGCCAACTGAAGATGACCTGCAAAGATATTATGTGCTAATAGCTACAAAAGATGTAATTTTAAATAAAAATGGCAAACCAACAAAATACTTAGAAGCGAAATTATGTAATAAAGACAGTAAAGAAATAAGTGCAATTATACATCCAAAGTATGCCAAAGATATGTCGCTTTGTGAGCTTGGTAGTCAGTTTTTGATGGATATTGAGGAATTCGGGCAAAGACTGATTGTAAACAACTGTGAATATCTTGTAAAACAATTAAAAGAAGCAGTATAAAGAGCAATTTATACTACTTCTATTTTTTTGAAAGGAGTTAACAAAAGATGCTTAAAATAATAAAAAAATTAATCATTAAAATTCTTTTATTTACTTTTATAGTTGCTTTATTAATTATAAGTAAATTTTATAAAATTATAATTCATTTTTTTGCAAAACACAAGGCGAGCATAAAAAAATTTTATGAGCTTATAATTAGGACTACTGTAATATTAAAAGGATTTTATACACAAGTGAATTTAGAAAAGGAGCTAGAAAAATGTTTAATAAATTTAAAATAGGAGATTTAGTTCGAGTATTCGGAAGTGGTAAAATTGCAAATCAAAAATACACTGGTGAAATTGGGAAAGTAATAGAAAAGGATTCATATTTTCTAGATTACCTAATTCGCTTTAAAAACAAATCAGAAGATTGGATTGATGAGCAATATTTAAAACTATATAGAAATAGAAAGAGAGGTAAAAAATGAGAATATTATCATTAAAAACAAATGGATTTAGAAAATTTGCTAAAGAATTTAAAGCTAATTTTTACAAAGATACTACATATGTTTTTGGCGGAAATCATAAAGGAAAAACTAATATTTTATTTGCAATAATTTGGGCTATGCTGGGAAGTAATTTAACAGGAGATGAAAGAGTTTGTCTTGTGAATAATAAAAAAAATGGTTGCTACGTAGAACTTGTTTTTGAAGATAATCAAGCTATTCAACACACAATTATTAGATATAAGGATAAATATGATAGTAGTAAAAACCTTCTTATGTTAGATGGAAAAATTGCAAAACAAGAAGATCTAATAAATTTTTATCATAATAAAAATCTATTTTTAGCAGTAATGAATTTATCATATTTTGTGGGACTTCAAACTGCAAAACAAAAAGAACTCATCGACAAATATTTACCCAGTGTAGATATAAAATCTGTCTATGACAAGTTATCTGAAAAGGATAAAAAAATATTAAATGTTATACCTACAAATGTAAAATTATATATTAGTGAATTGGACAATGAAATTAAATTTATGAATAATAAAATCACTAATTTAAAAGGTCAAATTGAATATGCAGAAAAAATAACAAATGAATTTTTACAAAAACCTGCAGAATTTGAAAAGCAACAAGAGCTTGATTTTGCTATACAAGAATTAGAGCAATTAAAATCAGATAATACTATTACCGAGAAAGCAGATTTACAAAAACGACTTAAAGAATTACAAGATGAAGAACTTGAGCTTAATCTTGAAATCAATAAAATAGAAAAGGATTTGCAAGTAGGTAAAAAAATATATGAATCTATGCTAAATGAAAAAGAAAGCTGTTGTCCTACATGTAAGCAAAAATTAACTGATAGCAGTAAGGTAATTGCAACAAAGCAATATAGAAATGACTTAATTACTTTATTTGATAAGCAAAATAAATTAAAAGAAAGATATAAACAAAAACATTTTGATAAATTTGCTTGTGAAGGTAAAATTTATTCATTAGAAAACACAAAAACAACTGTATCTGTGGAAACCTTAAAACAATTAGAAGAAAATATCAAGACATTAGAATTAGAAAAACAAAATAACATTAAACTCCAAAACGAATATTCTATCAAACTTGATAATATTAAAAAAGCAAAAGCAGACATTGAAAAATTTAATAATGAAATAACTCTTTTAAATAATGCTATTAGTGAAACACAAAATCAAAGTGCTATTGCAAAACAATTATACTTTAATTGCATTAAAGAAAAAATGCAAGCTGCAGATATGTATTTAAAAGACGTAAAAATTAGATTTTACAAAGTAATTAAGGCCACTGGCGAGATAAAAGATGACTTTGTGATTACATATAAAGATAAAGACTTTTCTACTTTATCAAGGTCAGAAAAAATTGCTGCATCACTTGAAATTGCTAATATGCTTAATAAAATAACTAAACTTAACGTGCCATTATTTATTGATGATAGCGAGAGTTACCCTGACTTTGATTTCATTTCTATGTATAATGACACTCAAATAATAATCGCACAAGTAAAGAAAAATCGAGCATTAAGAATTACAAACGCAAGTAATAAAGTCATAAAAGGATTTACATCAAATATTAACTTGCATAAGAAAATAAATATTAAGAAGCAATTAATTTCAGTTGCTTAAATGGAAGGTGGATTTTAAATCCACCTCTAATTTATATAAAATTTAGGAGGAAAAATATATGAATAAATATGAAAGCGTATGCATTATAGAACCAAACAATGATAATGCACAAATATCAAATATATTAGTAAAAATACAAAATAAAATTGCAGAGTTCTCGGATCAACCTATAAATATTGAAAATTTAGGTAAAAAGAAACTTGCTTATAAAATTAGAAAATTTACAGAGGGTATCTATTTAATTATCAACTTTCAATGTGAGCCTCAATATGTGACAGAATTAGAAAGGTACTATCGAATTACTAATGAAATAATGAAATTTATAGTTGTAAGGGAGGAAAATTAACATGAATAAAGTTATATTACTTGGTAGATTAACAAAGAATGTAGAAACAAGATATACACAAACTAATAATGCATTGGTAGCAACATTTACACTTGCAGTTAATAGAAAATTTGCAAGAGAAGGTGAAGAAAGACAAGCTGACTTTATAAATATAGTTGCTTGGGGCAAAACAGGCGAATTTAGTTCTAAATATTTTAAGAAAGGTTTACAAGTTGCTGTAGTTGGAAGATTACAAAATCGTAGTTATGAAGATAATAGCGGACAAAAGAAATATATAACCGAAGTAATTGCGGAAGAAGTATATTTTGCAGATTCAAATAACCGTCAGACCGCAGATACAAGTATATTAAATTCACCAGTAAACACTCAAACTGAAGATGATGGAATATTTTCATCAGATGACGAGCTTCCATTCTAAAATTTTATAGAAAGGATAGATATATATGTTTATAAAAAATTTTATTATGCAAAAACTTATCAATAAATATTTCAAAAAATTATGTTCAGATAAATATTTCAAAAATGATTATGAAACAATTATTGGTAGGGCAAAAGATGTAATCGAACTATTAAAAACTGAAAGTGAATACATTAAAAATCCTGAAAACAATGTCGATATAGACACTATAGACTTTAATACTTATAAAATAAAAGAACTTATTGAGGAAATTCAAGATACATATTCAAATTTAAATGATGTTATTTATCTATTTGAACAGCCTATGGTTGGCTTTTATGTTTTAGCAGATAGAAAAGACTTATACCATGATTTAAAAGAATATTACATAGAATTGGAGGAAGATTAAAATGTATACAAATATTGTAGGAGTAAAATACGAAGACGAAATATACAAAAAAACATTTAAAGGTCGAGAATATACATATTTTTCTAATATACCTTTAGAGGTTGGTGACGTTGTAAAAGCACCAACTGTTAATGGAATATCGAATGCTTTAGTCACAAGCATAAATATTTCTGAAGAAAAAATAGAGCCTTTTAAGAGTAAATTAAAAACTATTACTATAAAAATAAATAAAGAAAATTTCTTAAAAGAAAAAATGCTAGAAAGAGCTGTATAGGAGTGAGTTTATGAATGAAAAAGAAATTGCTAAAACTATTATTCCAAAGCTTTTAAATTTAGGTTTTATAGTTCATAGATATGATGCTTACAGTACAAATTCAATATACTTAAAATTAGACTTTCGGAGTTTCATGTGGTATTCGAATTGCTGACCATAGTGGGAAGGCTAAATATAGGTATAGATTTAATTTAATTAAAGATTTCAAAGGAAATAAGGTTGTTAGAGATGACAACCTTATTCGCTTTTTCTATAACTTTAATGAGATTAATAAATTGCTAATAGATATAAAAGCTGAAAGAAAATCTAAATTAGAAAGATATGGGATTATCAAATATAAACAATTAGTAGAAAAAGAAAGCAAAAATGATCTATTTAATAGGTTTAAAAAAATTGCATAGAAAGGATTTGATTTATTATGAATAAAACAATATATAAAAGATTCAATATAGAGTTAGTTGAGGAAAGTCAAGAACAATATGAAAGTATTGAGATAAAGGATACAAAGGTTGCCTCAACAGAAATTGCAGCACAAGTAAACAAAATATTTAGATTAAATAGAAAGCCAGAGGAATATTTAATTCTATTATGCCTAAATACAAAAAATTACATTAATGGTATATTCGAAATTTCACATGGCAATGATATGAGCACAGCAGCACCAGTAGCAAATATTCTGAAAAGAGCATTACTTACAAATTCAAATAAAATTATTATCTGTCATAATCATCCTTCTGGAAATTTAACGCCAAGTAAAGCAGATTCTCAATTAACAGACCGACTACATGCTGCAGCATCTTTAATTGGAATACAGCTACTGGACCATATAATTATTGGAAATAACAATGATTACAAATCAATATTAAATAAAAAGGTAGGTGCTAAAGGATGACAGGTATAGAAAGATTAAGGCTATTGTCAGAGGGAACTACAAATCAAGCATTAATTAAAGTTATAGATTATTTAGAAACAAGAAAAGATATGTATGAAAAATATCTAAACGAAGAAAAAACACCAGAGCAAATGTGGCAATACATAACAAAAAAAGCAAAAGAACAATCGATAAATAACTGTGCCGTAATAGATGATAGAGTTGTTTATGTTTGGGCTATATCTTATTTTCTAGTAACAAATAAATCATTAAATTTGATTACAACTGATACATCTAAATCTAAAGAGGAGCCTAAAAAAGAGGCAAAAAAAGAAACAAAGAAAACTAAAACAAAAAAATCTGAAAAGCAGTTTTCAGAACAAGAAACACCTAATAACGTAATTAATATTCAAACAGCAAAAGTATCAAATCAAATAACAATGTTTGAGGAGGTTTAGAATATGGGATATGTAAAAAAAGCTTACAGAGAACTATTAGAACAAATAGATTATATGGAGTATTTACCTCACAAGTGGAATGAATTTGTATCAAAACAAGAGGAAAAACAAAATCTTTTAATAAAAAAAGGAAATGAATGTGTTTGCACTAATTGTAAGCATATTTTTAAAACTAATAAAAAAGTTAAAGAAACTGCAAAATGTCCTAACTGTAAAAATACATATCTTATAAAAAAATCAAATTTAAAAACTTATTCGTTTATAGATGATTTAGCTTTTTTAGATAAAGTTGCTGGAAAGTTTGTATTAAGAATATTTGAATTATATTCTTCGTACGATAATATTTCAAAATACTATGGATTTAATAGGTCAATAGTAGAATATGCAAGAATAATACCTGAAGAACGTGATGCTGTTTTTGTAAATGAAAGAGTTTCTAAATGTCAAGGTTATATACATGTGAATCATTGGTCTAATATACGGCAAATGGAGATTACATACTCGTTATTATAGTGCAGTTAATAAAGAAATTGTATATCCTAATAATTTAAAGACTATTTTTAAAGGAACTCCATATCAATATTGTATGTTATGGGAATTATTAAAACACGTTAGATATGTGGACTTTGAAAAATTGTTTGAATTAGCTAGGTACTATCCAAGCATGGAGTTTTTAACAAAACTAAAATTATATAATCTTGCTTTAGCATCAAATAGAATAAATTCAACAGGGAATTTTGAAAAACGATTTGGAGTAAGTAAAGAGTTGTATCCTTTTATGAGAAAACACAATATAACATTTGAACAATTAGAAATTTTAAGGTTATACAAAAAGCCTAATATTAGAGTATTAAATCAGTTATTAAAAAATTATAGTGAATATACTTTATCAAATTTATGCCAATATACAACTATAGATAGATTATTACAATATGAAAAATTACAAGATGGAAAAGTAGATTTATATATGTATGTAGATTATCTTGAGAACGCTAGGCTTTTAGGATTTGATTTAAAAAACAAAAAATATTTATTCCCTGAAAATTTAAAAAAATCTCATGATAAATTAGTAGAGCAAGTTAGAAGATATCGAAATCAAGTCTTTACCGAAGCAATATTGCGAAGATATAATGAACTTTCAAAAAACATTTATAAATCTGAAGATTTTATAATAGTACCACCAAAAAATGAGGAGGATTTTATTTCTGAAGCCTCACAACAAGGAAATTGTGTTTATACAAACTATTATGAAAAACATGCTAATGGATTAAGTGATATTTATTTTATGCGTAGTGTTAAAAATATAAACAAATCTTTAGTTACTGTAGAAGTACGTAAAAATAAAGTTGTTCAAAGTAGAATAAAGGGCAATCTAAATCCAAATGAAAATGAATTAAAATTTTTACAAGAATGGGAAAACAAAATATTACAAAAAAATTCTTCGGTGAAAGTTGCCTAATTCATAAGATAGAAAGGAGCAATATAATGGATAAATTAGATTTTGAAGAAGTTTCAAAACATATAAATATATTGAATGTTGCATATCATTTATCACTTGAGATTACAGAAAAAAGAGGCCTTGAAATAAAAGCTATATGTCCATTTTGTCGGTTATAACAAAAACAGTAAAATTGCCACTTTAAGTTTAAATCCAAACAATAACAAATACTGTTGCTCTCGTTGTGGCACAGGTGGTTTTTCAATAGGACTTTATGCTAAATTAAAGAATATTGATACTAAAACTGCATATAGAGAATTGTTAGATAAAGAATGTTTTTCAATTAATAGGTCAAATATAGAGATTAGTCCGATTAATGAAATGGCTGATATTGATACTCGTGATGCAGTATATAGGTCGTTTTTAGATACGTTAAAATTAGAGCCACAACATAGACAATATCTAAAATCTCTAGGTTTTTTAGATAGTACAATAGACAATCAATTATATCGTACTATTCCCACAAAATATATTAAGAGAAGACTTATAGCAAATGCATTAAAAAGAAAATTTAATTTAAGTGGAATACCTCGGCTTCTATCAAGAGGAAGATTGGGGTTGGACTTTTACTAATATCAAAGGTTGCTTTATACCTCTTTTTGATGAAAATAACAAGATTCAGGCTTTATCAATGCATTTAGATAAACCTTTTAATGAAACAACTGATATATGGTTTTCAAGTAGTGGAAAAATAAACGGAACAGGTACTAAAAACTGGATTAGTAAAGGCAATATTGATGAGAATACAGATACGATAATTTTAACTGATAATCTTCTATTAAGCAATTTAATAAAAGATATTTTAAATGTGCCAATTATTGCATTTTCGAGTATTACTAATTCATATCAAATACTAAAAGTAATTGACAATACAAACATACAAAATATAATATTCACCATTAGGCCAACAGAAAATCAAAATTTAGACTATATAATACATAGAGTTTTTAGAGATTTAATTCCACTAGGATATAACTTAGAGATAAAATGTGTTAGAAATTATAAAGATATACTAAAAGATGACTTTTTGGATTTATATAAATTAAAAAGAATTGTATAAAAAGATAAATAATAGCTTACTTTTATTTTTTTAAGAGTAAGCTATTATTTTTTTTATTTATATGTTATAATACAAGAAATTTTCAAACGAAAGAAGAGATAAAATGGAAAATGAAAAGTTATATGGACCTATCGGTATTGCAAATGGAATAGACATTGAAGTTTATAATAATAACGAAAAAATCTACGAGGGACAAGTAAATGATGCTCCAGATGAAATAAGGAATCTAAAATACAGAAAAGTTGAATTAAAAAGTGGAAAATGTATATTTAGTCTATAATAATTTTTTTACACTTAAAGTATTAGAATTTTTTAATACTTAATAGTGTATTTTTTTATAATAAAATAAAAAAATAATGCAACTTTTTTAATCTGAAAATAATCTAATAATCAGTGAAAGGAGATGCAAATGAAAGAAGACGACAATATAATATCATTGATAAAATCAGCTCAAAACAGCGACAATTTAGCCTTTGAATCAGTAATAAACAGTATAAAACAGGATTTATATAAAATAGCTATTACTAGATTACAAAATGAAGATGATGTTGCAGACGCATTACAGAATACTATTTTAAAGGCTTATGAAAATATAAATAAACTAAAATATCCTCAATACTTTAAAACATGGATTATAAAAATTTTAATTAATGAATGCAATAAAATTCACAATAGTAATATAGTTTTCTTTAGAAATCAAAAAATAAATCTTAATATTGATAAAAGCTATTATAATCTCGAAAAAGAATCTCAACTCGGTTTTGAAAGCATTATTGATATCTTAACTACAAAAGAAAGAACAATCTTTGTGTTATTTTATAGTTGTGATTTAACAGTTTTAGAAATTGCAAGGCTACTGAAAAAAAATCCTAATACAATAAAAAGCATTTTACATAGAGGAAAAGAGAAGTTAAAAAAGTATAAGGAGGTATTAAAATGAACGATAATATAGATGTCTTCTTAAAAGGTATAATGAAAGAGAATATCAGTATTTCGGAGAAGGCCAACAACTCAATACAAGAAGCATTCAAAATGTTAAAAAACAAAAAAGATTTTTCCAAACATGCTATTCAATATTCTAAAAAAGTAGCAATTATCATTTGTTGTTTAATCGGACTAAGTGGAGTTGTTTTTGCTAGTGGACTCATAATTTTTTTAAGTGATATTTTTAATAGTAATCATCACGGAATAGAGCAAGCATTAAATAATCAGTATGTAGAAAATATAACTATGGACTATATTGAATCTAATGGTATACAATTTAAATTTAATTATTTTTTAATGGATAGTTCAAATATGAATTTCATTATAAGCATGAAAACTTCAAAAGAAAATATTATTGCTATTGATATGGAAGATATAGAAATAAAAGATAATAATAATATGATATTACATTCTAGTTCTAGTAAAGAGTATGAAAATAAAATTATAAGTACAATCTCCTTTTGTGATTATATAGAACCTGTAGATAACGGAATTATAAATTTTTCTGTGAATTTAAGAGCAATATCCAGTGAATTTCCAAAAAGTGAAAAAATTTATTTTAATTTCACCACTTTAAAAATATATTATATGGACAAAGTTCCTGAAGAAATTACTGGAAATTGGAATATCGTTTTAGATGTACCGAAAAAATTCATTGAGAGAAATGATATAGAATATATCTGCAATGATTCAGAAAAAATTAGTTTAGAATATGCAAAATTAACTAACTCCGGTTTTATTGTAAAAATGAAACTAAAAAATTTAAATGATATAACGTTTGATTATAGCACTATAGCAAATTCTATAATAGCAATCGATACCCAAGGTAATGAATACAAAATGAGAGATACTATTAGTATTTCAAAGGATGGCTTGATTGAAACAACTTTTCCTCTTTGCATATATGATACTAATTCAAATATAACAATAAAATTTAAATATTTGGAAGGGGAAGATTTTCAAATAGTTAACTTAACACCTAAAAGTTAAAATGCAAAAAAGCTTACTTTAGGAGTAAGCTTTTAAGCACTCTAATAAATTATTATTAAAGACTTAAAATATGGAGGAGTTTGGTAAATTTTTAATGGTTAATCCCAACTGAACATCTTTACATCATTACTCGTAATACGAGTTTTGTTGCCATTTCGCTCCAGGACAAAATAATAATTACCTGGACCGCCTGAATTCCAAAAATCATGTTTGCCAAATCCGTTTGTTGGAAGCCATCCTGTAGAGCTTACCTTCTTATCGAATAAAGCTCCCTGCCGATACAATGATATTTTATAATATCCGTTTGAGCCATCAGCAGTTGAACAAGTTGCTTCCCACCCGATATGATTTCCATCAAAATAGCGAGTCTTGGTTCTGAATTCCGAGTTGAGATTGGCAGACCAATTCATTGTGGACCCATACCAAGAAGCACTAGCAACCAAAGTCAAGGTTGTTAAAATGAGGAAAACGGCCATAATGCTGCTTATAACTTTGAGTCTTTTTGTCATTGCTATTCTCCTTTCAGAATGCTCCTCCATATTTAAATAAATTAGAGTAACTTAATTATACACTTTTTTATCTTAAATACTACAAAAGATACTTAAAGGTAACAAAATATAACAAAATATAACGGAAAGGAATAATATTAACTAAATATTATAAAAAGGTAGAAAAATGATTAGAGTTTTAATAGTTGATGACAATATACACTATGCTAAATATATCGTAAATTATATTGCAAATAAATCCAAAAACATTCAAGTTGGTTATATAGCTACAGATGGAATAGAAGCTTTAAAGATATTAGAAAGTGAGAAATTTGATCTGATTTTATTAGATCTTAAAATGCCAAATTGTAATGGAATAGAATTTATAGAAGCTATATCTATAAATTGTCTTGAGGCGAGGCCTAAAATAATGATTATATCTGGAGATATAGATTTAATAAAGAAAATCCCCAATTCATCAATGATAGACAGCATTGCAAATAAAAACGATTCAATTGAAAGTATTTATAAAAAAGTTAAACAAATTGAAAATGATATTTTTTATTCAAAGAATGAAGAAAGTATAAAAAATGAAATTATAAACGAACTATCTTTACTTGGCTTTAACTTTAAGTACAAGGGTACACAATATATTTTGCAAAGTATACTCTTTATATATTCTGAGAATAATTTAATGTTACTTAATAATTTAGAAAATAATGTATATAAAGTCTTAGCTTGTAAAGAAAAAACATCTTTAAACAATGTAAAAACAAGTATTACTAAATCTGCAAATTTAGCATATTTATGCCAAGAAAAAAAAGTAATAGATAATTATTTTAGATTTGAAATAAAACCCACTCCAAAAATTATTATTTCAACTATATTATCAAAATTAATATCAAACGAAAATGATTCATATGTTTAAAGCTAATATAAGAAACTCTTAGCTTTTATGCTGATTTTATATATTTTTCACCTTATATTTAAAGTATTTTTTTACAAGATTGTTTCTATTATTTCAGTTGGTGAATATATACCATATATAAAAAAAGAGGTTATCCTCTTTTTTTATGCTGTATTTTCTCTCAATACTACATTTTATTTTGCCTCAATTTGTTTCCACATTATTATTTTCTTCATTTATAAGTATATCAATCATAGACTTTAGCCAACGTACCATTTTATTTTTGTTTTCTATTATGCCTTTTAGCAATAATGGGATATAATTCTTTCAATATTACCTATATTTTTTCTTTAAAATTATATTTTTTATACTCTCTTGAATATTCACTAATTCAACAGGTTTGCAAAAAACTCCTTTTATTTTATTATAATGTTTCCCTGGAATCCTATTTATTAAATTAAGTTCTCCAGACACAATTATAACACTAGTTGATAGTTCTTTGTTTTGTTCTATTTTTTCTAATAGCTCTATCCCATTTAAGCTCGGAATATTCAAATCTAATATCACTATATCTGGCTTATACGTTTTTACAAATTCTAATGCTACAATTCCATCTCCAACTGATACTATATCTGCTTTAAATTCCTTTAAAGCATTTTGTAACGCATATAAAAACTGTATATTATCTTCGACAATTAATATTTTAATACTATTCATAGTTACTCACTTTCTTAAATAATCTATTCTCTCAATAATTTAGATTCATTTTATTATATTTTGTTACAATTTTTTTCCACTTTTTTCTACTTTTTATAATATTTTATTAAATATATGATACTATGCTATCGAAAGGAGGAAAAGTTATTAAATTTTAAGGAGGTTTTTATGAATAGAAAATTTTTAATTATTTCAGCTTGTGTTATCCTAGTATTAGCAATAGGGACTTCAATAGTTTTAGCTAACTTTAATTCAAAAGAAAATAAAGTAGCAATTTCTAAAGATATAATTGATATTGATGATTCATATGTTAAACTAAATACAGATAATTCAAACGAAAAGAGCTTAAGCGCTACAAGAAATGAAAATTGTATTCAATCAGCCAATAATTATTTAACAACTTTCAACTTAACTAATAAGAGAATCAATGCAAATGATTCAAAAATAGAAATTTATCAAAACAATCTAGAAAACAGGACAGAACTTGTTATTTCGAATTCAGATATGATAATGAAGCTAAATAACGAAACAGGAAAATTAATATCATTTATAAACAACAAAACTGTTTTTGAAGAAAACACATTGTCTAATGAAAATATTAGAGCAAAAGCTTTTCAAATTTTACAAACTGTAACAGATTCAGAAGATTATGAGCTTATTATGTTAGAGCCATTTGATGAAGAAATTTATAGAGCAAAATTTGCAAAAAAATATGGAGATTATATAAATATCGGAGAACTTATAAGCTTCAGTTTTGCTCCCCAAACATCAGAAATTGTAACATTTGCTCAAAAAGATATACCTTTTGCAAATAATCAAATCAAAATAAACCAAGAAGAAGCTAGAAGAATTGCAGAGAAATACCTTGAAAATAGTACAGCTACTGAGATAGAATCAGTTACTCTTAAAATAGTTCAACCGAATCATGAGTTGAAAGAAGCATTATCAAGTGGCAAGGTTTATCGAAATGCTCCTCAGACTCGTTTAGCATACGTATTTACATTTAATAATTCAGCCCAAACTCAACTTTACGTTGATTGTTCTACTGGAGAAACCATTGGCGCTGATAAAATATTAGGAGGTGACTTCTAATGAAAAAAAGGATTTCTGTTACTATTCTTATTTCAATATTAATAATTTTAACTTTACAAATTTCTAGTTTTGCAGTGATTGATCAGGCCAGGTTATTTTTGGCCAAGGAATGGACAAGCAGTAATTCTGCAGTTCAGACAACTTTGTATGCAGTAAGAACTTTTAAGACTCTAGGTTATGATGTTTTAGGAAGTATTCCATGGTATACCGTTACTGATTCAAGAAGTACCGTTTTAAATTATATTAGTGGTACAGGACATAATTATGCATTTTATGTATTTGCTCATGGAGCTGATGGAAGATTTAACATGTGCAGAGATGGAGACAATGCTCCTCAAAGGATTTATTCTTCTGACATAACTGGTTATTGGCATTTTGTATTTTTAAATTGTTGTTCTTCAATGTCATCTGATTCACTTGCTAGAGCATTCAAAACTACTGGATATGATTATAGAGCTTCTCTAGGTTGGTTTAATACTGTAACAGATGTTGCTAGTGCAGAATGGTGGGGTTACTTTAAGAACGTAGCAGGTACTACTAATATCCGTTCAGCTTGTTTAGCTGCTGCAGACCAATGTTCTAACTCGACTCCTATTAGAATATATGGTGATAAAACTTGGGATGGAAAAGCTTGGGATAAAAATTAGTATTACATTTATTGATAAATCGATAAAAAAGATTAATTCTAATTCATTTTAGAATTAATCTTTTTTATTACTTCCTTATATTATCAAGATATTCTTGTATTTTCTCTTGGACTTTATTATCAAATCCATAGAAACAATCTTTTTTGTTGTTTTCTATATAAATAATATCTAAAACACTGTTCTTTTCAAATACTATATCTATCTCATAAGTATCACTATAAATTAATCTTAATACTGCATTCTTTGAATATACTTCTTTGTGAATATCTATTATATCTAATAATACTGTTTGTCTTTTTGTATTGTAGTTTTCATCTATTGAAGAATTTAATTTGTCCAATATTTCTGCATATTCTGTATCTTCTTTTGTCAATCTATATTTCTCTTTATCATTGACTGTATAAATCATATATTGAGGTTCTTCGAATACTTTCTTAGGAACTTCCTCTTTATCTGCAACCTCCACACTTTTTCCTTTATTAGTGAATTTTAAAATAACAAATATTGCGACTAATATTAAAGCAATTACTATAATATATTTTAATAGTTTTGACATTTTATCTCCTTTCTTTATAAAATATTTTTTTATTGTTATATCATATACCTTATATTATAAGAGTACTTTTAATAAGTTTTGTTACAAATTTGTTCTAATTATTTTAATTGATGGATATGTTCCCATATATAAATGTCTTCCTTTTTACTACTGTCTTTTCTCTCGATACTATATTTTATTCTGGTAGTGAGTTTCCATTAAATAATTCATCTACTATTTTTTTAGTCTCGTTTTCATCATAGTAGAAAAACCACCCATATCCTCCTCTATTTTCTGATACTCCTGGAAGTTGCGAAGTTTTTATTGTGCTCATATCAACATTTACTGCATATGGAACATAGTCTATTATGCTATTAAAGTTTACATTTGTTTTTACCTCTTCCTTCATGATGTTTAAGATATTTTTAATTTCTGTTATATTTTTTAGTTTAATAGTTTGCTTTGCAATTTCCATAATGATATTTCTTTGTGTTTTCATTCTTCCATAGTCTTCGTCTCCATAATCTGGAGGATATGAAGTTCCATCATTATTATGTCTGAATCTTACAACCTGCTCTACTTGTTCTCCAGTTAATTTCTGATATCCTTTTGTTAAATGTATATGTAAATCTTGTCCATCGTCATCGTAGTTCATATCAATTGGAACATCAAAATATACTCCTTCAATTAAATTTACTAATTTAATTAGTGCTTCTGTATCCACTAATATATAATAATTTATGTCTAACCCAGTTATTTCGTTTACAGCTTGAACAGTCTTTTCTGGAGTTTTTCCTCCTGAATATAAAGAATTAATTTTATTATATGCCGAATACTTATAGTTTTCATTTGTAACATATGTGTCTCTTGGAATTGAAAGCATTGACACATTTTGTGTTTTTGGATTATAAGAACATACAATTATTGTATCAGACATTCCTGTACTTTCACCCATAACTAAAATTCGTAAAGTTTCTAAATTTTCAACTGTTTCTTTATTATGCCCTAATAATACTGCCATCCAATTTCCCTTTAAATCAGATAATCTTTTTGCAAATATTATTCCTACAATTACACAAACTACTATAATTATTAAAAATATTATTCTTCCAATATGGAATTTTTTTTTCTTTTTATTCTTCTTTACTTCATTTTTTTCTGTTTCAAATTGTCTCCCCATTAGTATTTCCTCCATTTATAAGTATATCTAATCAACATGCCCAGATTAATTCTAAAACAAATTAGAATTAATCTTTTTTATTACTTACTTATATTATCAAGATATTCTTTTATCTCTTCTTGTACTTTATTATCAAATCCAGAAAAGCAGCTGGTTCTTCCATCCTCAACATATATTATATCTAACACACTGTTTTTTTCAAATATTATATCAATTTCATATGTATCACTATAATGTAATCTTAGCACTGAATTCTTTGAATATATTTCTTCTTGAATATCAATTATCTCTAATCCTACATAATATTTTTTACGAGCTGTTTCTTTTGATGTATATTCCTCTATAAGTGATGAATTTAATTTTTCTAATATAATATTAAATTCTTCATCATTTTTTGTTAATTTATATTTTTCTTTATCATTAATCGCATAAATCATATATTGAGGTTCTTCGAATACTTTTTTAGGGACTTCCGCTTTATCTGCAACCTCCTCACTTTTTCCTTTATTAGTAAATTTAAAAATAGCAAATATTGCAACTAATATTAAAGCAATTCCTATAACATATTTTAATAGTTTTGACATTTTATCTCCTTTCTTTATAAAATATTTGTTTTTGTTATTATATCATATACCTTATATTATAAGAGCACTTTTAATAAGTTTTGTTACAACTTTTCTATATTATTTCTATTTGCGGATATGTGCAATATAAATATGGAATATCTGTATCGATTTTATCTTTCATTTCAGTATCTTCAAATAATAATATTAATTTGTCGCAGTTCCAACTTCCAGAAGGCTTATTTCTAATCATTTTAATAATTCCCTTTTCATCGGCTTTTTCACTGACTATTACATTATATAATTGATTGTTCTTGCTCAAAAAAGTTAAATATACTGGTTCTAAATTTCTATAAAATTGTTTATATCGTCCTTTGTATTCGCATAATACATCTAGTGCCGCAAGCATTTTTTTATCCAATTTTTTTTGCTTATGAACAATAACATTTCCTTTTTTATTTATGAAGTGATTATGTGTGATATTTTTTATCATTATTTTATCACAGTCAAAAATTTTTTTTAGTTGTTCTTCTGTTGAACATCCAAATTCCTCTATAAAATTAATAATTTTTGTTTCTTTATCCTTAAAATACATATGCCTACACCCCTATAATTCTTTTTAAGATTCCATATATTAACTTTTTTTCTTCCTTTATTTCTGTAATTTTTATCAGTACTTTATCAAATAGATGTGGAATGTTATTGAATGTAGCAGGTACTCTGCAAAGGCATGTAACTTCAGAGCTTTCAAGTTGTACAATGATGCCACTTTTTTGCTTTGGATATCCCACAATTTTAGCTATATATTCACCGTTTTCAGTAATATACTTTCTTATATTCTTGTATGGATTTTCCATTAGTTCTTTACTTGATAATTCAAATACATTATTTATCGCATCTATTTTTTTGACCTTAACAATTAGAGTATCACCTACTAAATAATATTCTTTTGCATTTACTATGAAAGTATGTTTCAAGTTAGCTACTGGTATAGTAACTTCTACTCCATATAAATCTACAATTATATATTTCCTCGCAACTGCAACTATTCTTACCTTTACAACATCATTTACTTTTAGCTTTGGAATTTCTAACTCTTTTCGTAATTTCATTGCTAAAGTTCTACTTGCTATTGCAATATTTGTAGTAGAATCATATTCAATTACAATAAAATCCACTTCAGCACCTATCATTCCACGTATTAATGATTTGCTTTCTTTTTTGATATTCAAATGTGTTATAGGTATTAAAACTTTTGTGTTTTCGTACCATATAATTGCACAGGAAATAATTTTGTTTTGCAATTTATAATACTCATCCTCTATTCCTACAATGCGCCCTGTTAATATTCTTTTTTCCTCTTTACTCCTTAATATTTCCAATAGTTCACCCCCATAAAAATAACACCTACCGTTTAAGGTAAGTGTCTTATACTAATTAAATAAATTGTAATTTGTTAATTAGATAAGGAACAAGATTTACTTGTTCCTTTATATTAATTTTCTAGTAATTTATATTGACTAATATCTGGTTCTATAAAAACTGAATCTTGTACATTATCAAATTTATATTCTCTTTCAGCTACTATATTATTATTACTTTTGTTTGCTAATAATAATCCTGTTTCTTTCTCTATTATATATTTTGGCTTTTCATCAAGTGTATGTAAATGATATGGTGATAAATAATTATCTATTGCATAACATTGTTTTCCTTCATACTCTATTGTTTTTATTTTAGATATTGAACCATATAAAAATGTTTGCCATTTATTATCAGTTTGTAAAACATTTACAACAGTAATAGGTATAATCTCTTTTGCTGCGTTTATTTTAACTGATTTTTCTTCAGCATTTTCTACAAACATATCTATTCTTTCTCCATTATTATAGAAAGATAATTTTGTATTATCATTCTCGCTTTTTCTTTCTAATATCATAAATTCTTTATTATCTTTAGTATAATAATCTGATATAATTGTCATGTTATCTTGATATGATACTGAATGAACATGGTAATTTGAACTATTTTGATATTTAGCCACTTTATCTTGTATTCTTGAGATAATTATAAAGTTTCTAAAAGTATGAATTAAAAATAAAACAATTAAAACGATTATTATAATTCCAATTATTTTTAATATTTTTTTTACTTTCATAATATATACCTCCTCTTTAGTGCAACCAAGCTATCATGAGTCATTTTAAGACTTTTAGACCTTTGGCTTTGCGTAATAAACTTTCGTTTATCTTGCCTTTTTACAATATCTACCTAAATTATACCATATTTTGCAGGATTTGTAAAATTTAGAAGGTTTTAAAGGATGGCTTATTACTTTTCTTAACTTTATTTATATTTTTTAATTCATTCTTAACCTTTTGCCACTCTGGGATATATTCATTTATAGGGGAATCTTTTAAATTGTTTGCAAGAGAATGCTCTGTATATATCATTTTTTCAAGCATATAAGGTTTATTACCCCTTAAAATTGCAAGTATTATATTAAATGGTAATCTTATGACCTCATCTGCAGTCAGTAAATTTCTTTGTATATTTGTAATGTTTTGTTGCCCATATTCTAATTCACCTTCAAAGCCTGCATCCTTTCTTATAGACATACTTTCTGCTGTAGATACACCAAGCAATTTAGAAACATATTCAGCACTCATAATATCTGTGCAACTTAATGATAATTTTGTATCACAGTCCCCAAATATTTCTTGCCAACTATTACCTGGATAACGATTTTCAATTTGTGCAACATTTTGAATTACAGGCCATATACCTATCATACGACTACGAGCTGTACTAATTTTCTTTTGAAATTCAGGTATAGTTCCAATATTGCAAAATTCGTCAAGTAGCATAAATACTTCATTATCACATTTACCACTTGGCTGATTATCTGCATATCTAATTAGTTTTATAAATAAAAAGGTATAGAACAAAGATGAAAGAAATTCATATGTTCCGACCGTCCATATCTGAAGTAATTATAAAATATGCACATTTTTGTTTTGCAGGTAGTTCCAAATCAATATCAGTGTCAGAAGTGATTTGTTGTACGAGTGTATTTTGAAATGCTTGTAATCTTGTCCCTAAACCAGTAAGAACACTTGATTTTATTGTATCAGAGCCCTGTGCAAATATATTATAACTCATTCTTGCTGCAGAGTTTTGAGGTAAACTTTTAAACATCTCATCAATATCAGATATATCCTTACCAGCAATTTTAAAATATATGTCTGTAAGTGTATTTGTTTCTATCATTTTTTCTTTAAAATACAAGATAAATGCCTTTAGTAGATTTTCTTCAGCACGAGGCCAAAAGTCATCTGAATTTTTATTGTGCTTTTGCGTGTTTGAAATGATTATATCTGCTGTGTTTTGAGCATCATCTATATTTTCAATTTCTGCTAAAGGATTCCACCTGTCAGAGTGAGCCATATTACACAAGTTAAAAACTCTTACTGTATAACCTTGTTTATTAAGCAAGTGAGCAGTCCTTTTATATAGATCACCTTTTGAATCACTTATTATCATTGACTTACCATATAAACAAAGTTGTAATATGTTTAATAAAATAAATGCTATTGATTTCATACTACCAGGACTACCAAGCACTAATATATTTTTATTAAAATAACTTTTAAAAGGTAGTACAACAGGCTTTCCATTTTTCTTACCAAGCAATATTCCAGGCTCATTATTTAATCCTAATACTTTTTCAGCCTCTTTATCAGTCATCCAATCTGCAGTTCCATGAGTTCCATCTTTGGCATTTAATTTAAAGCCATTTTTAGCTGTTGAATTTTTAAAAACGACAAGTAATACTACTAAATATACCAAAATTGAAATTAGGGCCAAAATAATCGAAATTAGGATATGATATTTAGTGGGTAAGATGATGCTTTTATTAAAACATTTTTCTAATACTAAAATATAATTATCTATATTCAAATCTAAAATAATATTCAAAATGAGCAAAAAAAAGAAAGATACATATTTAATTATCTTCTTAATCATGAATATTGAAATCTCCTTTTACATATTTATCAAAATCAATAGGTTTATAATTTGCTCCTTTTAGTTTGCCGGTTGCAAGTAGTGAGATGTTTTTTGAATATAGAATATCAACTTTTTTATTTTTATTTTCCAGTAGAAAATATTTTATAGTTGATAGCTTTTCAGTATCAATAAAGGGTAGGGGAAAGATGAAAAGTCCTGATTTAGTGTAATAGTCGCAAAATGCATATTCAGATAGATAAACATTATCTTTATATACATTTGAAAATAGTTCTTGATAATCAATCCTATGTATTTTTTCTAAAAGATGTATATTATTTTCAGTATAGGGAATAATATATAGTTTATCAATTCCAAATATAAAGTTATTTATATCAATTTTGTTTAAGTCTTCTACGAATACTATTACATTTTTATATTTATGCTCTTTCCTAATATCATAAACTACTGATTGAACATATCTATTGTCATGTTCTTTTGTTATATAATAGGTTAAGTAGTCAGTTTTATCTATGTTTAATATTCCGATAAATCTACGAGAGGTTATTGTAAATATTTGTTTATCTTTTAAGTCCATTGACGGTATGAAGTTTATGTTTTTATTATTATAATATCTTGCTGCAAAAGAACTAATTATTTTTTGCCTTTCAACAAAAGTTTTTTCATAAGAAATTCTAGGACAATTATAGCCTAAACTTTCTAAATACTTCTTGCCTTTTGTGCCTAAAACGATATACCACTTAATTTTTCTCAAATAATTCTTTCGTATAAAATGCTTAATTTTAATTTGATAATATTGCTTATTAGCATATAAATATTTAAAATCTGATACCTTAACATATTTATGCTTATTAACAAATAATAAAATTTCAGTATCATATTCACTTAATAATTCAATATTAATCACCACCTTAACAAATAAAATAATCGTGTCTAGTGCCACGATATGCTATCGTGTCCCTATCCTCCTGTGTAAAAAAATTAATAAAGTTCTTATTTATCAATACTTTTAGAGTAAAAAAACATATAAAAGTATGAAATTTTTGGAATTAAAATTTTTATATATAGATTTATGCAAATTTTTTCAAAAAGTCAAAAGTATATGAGCTATCACATATGAAAACTTCAGTATGTGGGTAGTTAGAGTAAAACCCTCTAACACAGTAAAACATTGAGTTTGAGTTATCATCTTTAATCACTTCAGCTAAAATTAGTCCGATCAGAAATAGGCTTAATAAACTTGTTATCAACATCCCAATTCTTTTGATTTTCATATATTTTTATATATATAAAAACTTCGCCAGAAAAAGCTTTACTGTAAGGCTTAGTAATTTCTGATATATTAAGCATAATTCTTTTGTAAGTAAAGTTATTTATTTGTTTAAATTTAGGCATTGTTTCGGGAATATATAATTTTAGAATATTATTAGTGTATGTCGCTATATATCTATTATCAAGAGTATCAATCTTGTTATTTTCATCTTTAATTTTATTATTATATAATTTAATTTCATTTAAAATATTAAATCTTCTTTTTTCTAAATTTCTTAATAGCTTTTCAGCTTGGTCGTTTGAAGGGTTACTTGTTTTTATAAAGGAGTAAATCTCTCCTTGTAAATTAACTAATTCTTTTAATAAATTATCTTCAATAATCATAAATTTATCCTTTCGTATATACATTTTGAAGGGCAAAGAAAGGATTTTTAAACACTATTCTTCTAAATTATCATAAGCCTCTAATATTGCATTTGTAAGCATATCTCTTGCATCCTGACTAATAGGATGAAAATGCTCTCTAAATCTTGGCTCTTTAAACCTATTATCAACTCTTGATGGCATTGCAATAAATCTACCACGTTCACCATCTATAATTCTAATTCCTTTTAATACAATGTGGTTTCCTACCACAATATTTGCAACTCCTATAAGTTTACCTTTGCCTTTTAATTTAAACACTTTAACATCAGTTATTTCCATGAAAAAAATCCTCCTATAATTTAATTTTGAAGGGCAAAATTCATTATAAAAGAACTTTCTATTTACCTGTTTTAGGTAATGTACCAGTTAATTTTGTTGTTTCTGGTATTCTAACAATTGTGTGGAACTCATCTTTGTCAGATAATTCAACATCTAAATATGTAGCATTTACATATGTTTTATTTGAGAATATTTGATTATTTGTTAAGTCTGCATTTGCAGTAGCAGTAACCTTTGTTCCTTCGTTTTTGAATCCTTTAATTACTGGTTTTTCAAATACAAGTCTAAATTCCTCAACATATTCACCTTCAGCTAAACCTAAAGATTTGCTATCTAATTTAATTTCATTATTTACAGTTGTTTTATATGTTCCAATAGTTTTCCAGTTAGTATTATTGTTTGTTATATATTCTACTTTGTAGCTATTTTCTTGATTAAATGTACCTGTTTGTAATGTATTGGCTCTTATTTCAGATGGAAGAATATCACCAAATACAAAGTTTTCAACTTCTATATTTGATTTGTTTTGAATATCAAAATTGTATTCTACTTTTCCACCAGGAGTAGTTTCTACAGTACCAGTTTTTTCAACATCTACTTTAAGATTAACAACATCGTTTTTAACATCTAATACAACAGTTTGTCCTTTCTCCGTTATCTCGAAGTCAAAACGATTATTTTCCGGTAATACATAGTAATCAATTGTGCTTGTTTCAACTGCATACCATTTTCCAATTGGAAGGTATTTTATTTCGCCAATTCCGTTTTCTATTTTAATTGTGCCAAATTTCTCATCTGTTTCGCTATTGAATATATCAAATGTTTGTCCTGATATTTTATCTCCAGCTTTATCTCCTGTATATTGGTTGTCTTCAGCTGCAGTTTTGTTTATTACAAGTTTATTTTCGTATACAGTAGTTGGAGTACAGTCTTTATCTTCAACAGTTATGTCTATATATTCACCACTAACTACAACACAGTTTTTGAAAGTAGAATTAACTTCTAATCCTTCCACAACTTTTGCTGCAACTGTTAAGTCTTTTGTAGATTTGAAATTAGATTTAACACTATCAAATACTAAAGCAAAACTTGTTATATATTCATCATTTGCAAGTTTAACACCTGTAAAATCAACAGTATTTTCTTTTTTAGTACTTAAGTCTGTAGCAATAGTTTTTGTACTATTTTTATTTGTAGTATAAGTTACTTTATATTTTAGGTCTTCATTATATGTACCAGTTGTTATTTTCTGTAGTCTTACTTCTGCTGGTAAATTATCTACAATTTTAAAGTTTTCTAATCTTACAGAAGAAGAATTATGAACATTTGATATTTGATAATTAATAATTTCGTTACCTTGACCTAATGTATCACCAGTTTTTTCAACATTTGTTTCTAATGTTACATTATCATTCTCAATTGTAATAATAACTTTTTGTCCATCATAAGTTAAGTCAAAATCAAACACATTTCCTTCTTTAGAAATTTGGTAGTAATCTGGAGCAATAAGTTCAGTTAATCTCCAACTTCCTAAATCTAATTCTTGTATATATTTTCCTAAATCATCTGTGTAGAATGTGATTTCTTTCTTTTCCCCATCAAGCCTTTCTAATTTAAAATATCCTTTTACTAAACCTGAACCAGCCTCTAATTTTGTATATTCATTATAATGCTTTGAAATTTTATTTACTTCTACTGTTCCAGTAGGCTTTGTATAAGAAAATGTAATTTGATTAGTTGCAAGTTTTACAGGATCAGCACTTATAACATAATCTTGCCATTCCTCTTTCGGAGAAGAAGCAAAAAGTGCAGGATATACTTTAGCATCGCAGCTAATTGCAATGTTAATATTTATATCTTTTTTGATATTTTTTCTTGGAACAAGTATTTTAAATTGTTCACCTTTTGCAAATGAACTTTTTTGATTATTATTTATGTCTGTTATCATTGTTCCTTCAGGTGCTTCTAATTTGTTAAAGACTATTGTGATATTACTTGTGTCAAGATTTGTAGATGTAGTAAATGTTTGTGATATGTAATCATCATTTATTTTGTCTATATCAGCTTTATTAACTTTTGAAACATTAACTGCAGGAGTATATGGCGTTTCTGTTCCATTTCTACCTATATCAACTAATCTTTTAATTGCAGCAACTATCTTATTTCCACTTGCATTTGCACCACTATATCTATTTACATCTCTACCATCAATTATTGAATAGATTGCTTGTTTAGTTGCAAAGAAAGCATCAATATCATTATCTACACCCATTTCAGAAGCAGAAACATAAGGAAATCCATTTCTTAAAACTCTCCAAATAGCAGGATTGTTCATTGCTTCATCAACACTAACACTATATTCTAGATTAGCATCAACCCCAGGTTTTTCAACCTCTAAGCAATAAGCTGGATAAAATCTTCCATTTTCATAGTATCCAACATAATAGGTATGTATTAAACTTTTTCCATTACCATATTGGTAATATACATTATAGTCACTTTCTCCAACACAAACAATATCTATAGTATCACCAATATCTGCTGCAAAAATTGGAGTCAAATTACCAAGTAACATACAAAAAATTATAAATATACATGTTGTATTTTTAAATATTCTATTATTTTTCAAAAAAATCCCTTCTTTCTTTTTCATAATAAAAAATAGGTAGTACTCTACCCATTTTTAAAATTTATTTTAACTATCAAACATTAAAACATATGTAATATAAAGTTCTTTGAATAATATCATCTTTGTAGTAATCTTCAGCATAAACGATAAAGTCACCAAAAGAAATGTTTTCAATTTGTTTAGTAATTTCACTTTCTTTATAACCCCAAAAAGGATTCGATTTCTTTGCTTTCGGGTCAGGTTTTACAGTGAAATTCGGATTATTATTTGTTAATCTATAAAATTCAGAAACTAAAAAGTTAGTTTTTCCCTCGTTATAGTAATATCCATTTTTCTTTGGTATTTCAAGTTCTTCAAGTGTTGGAGTTGTTTCTAAAGTATTTTCAGTTGGAGTTATATTTTCTATTGCTTTTGTTTCTACATTAGGAACGGCAGTATCAGTTCTAGTTTCTTCTTTTTTTACTACTGTTTTTTCAGTAGTGAGTGGAGTATTAACAGTTCCGTTTTTTTGTTTAGTTGTTAAATCTTCTTTGACATTTTCAGATTTATTGATAGTTTCTTCTTTTGTAGTTTCTTTTGTAATTTTACCTTCTTGTATATCCATATTTATAGAACTTTGATTTTCAATAATTTGTTCTTCTGTAAGATTATTTCCCATTACATTGTTTTCACAAATATGTTCATCGGCAGTACATCCAAACAAAAATATTACATTTATAAAAATATATACTATTATTATAAATTTTGACATAAAAATCACCTCTATAAAAGCATATAATAATTTTTTAAAAAATATCAAGGTGAACAGAAAGAAATTTTGTTATTAATTTTCCTTTATATTTCAACAATTACAAAAGATTGTTTTAAGCTTGATTTTAAATTTTTTCTATTGCTTGAACACAAAGCCTAACTTTTGGTTTGTTTCTAATGCAAGTAATAATTGTAATTCTATTATCATTTGTTTCTTCTAACATACTCCAATCAGTCTCGGAAATCACTTGAATATTACTTACCGTATATTCTCTTTTTCCTAAACACGATAGATAATTAATTGTATCTCCGTAACTTTAATTCATTAAGTCGTTTGAAAAATCTTGTAGTATTATGCCCTGCTAAACAAACATTACCATTAAAAATAGGACTATGTTCAAAAAGCCCAATGCCTTCTGCTAGAATGTTTTGTGTTGTTCCTTCTAAAACTATATCTTTAAACTCAATTTTTGGAATTTCTAAAATCGCAATTGCATTTATTTTGTTTCCTACATTTTCAGTTTTAGATTCTAATGAAACTCCAATTTCTTTTTGTTCTGTAATATAGTTTTTTAAAATTTCTTGCGAATTATCATTATTAAATATATTGTATACATATTCAATATTATCCCTAATTTCTTTTTGTTGTATTTCATATCTTACTAAGAATACTGTTGTTCCAATACTTATTGAAATAATTAAGGCAATTAAAATAGCTTTTAGAATAGTAATTATTTTTGATTTCAAATAAAAAAATCCTCCTTTCAGAAAAAATTTAAAAAATAAATAATATCACCTCCTCTAATAAAAAAAGAACTAACTAGTGTTAATCCTTAATTTCCAAAATTTTTTTAATATATGTTGCAACCTCAGAAAAAGGTTGAGGAACATTAGTTAATTTAACTACATCATTTATTGTAAATGGGTCAAATAAAATGTCATAAATTCCAAGAGTCAAAGCCTCTTTTAATTCTTTAACTTTGTAATTTTCCAGTAATAAAATTACTCTAATATTTTTCTTTCGAACTTTATACATAAATTCTTTAAAATTATATTTATTATTTTGAATAGTAGCAATTAGTATAGTAGCCTCATCTTCTTCTAAAATATAATCTGTATAATAAACAACTCTACTATTTTTTATATACTTATTAAGCTCTTTATCTAATTGCTCATTACCTGTAAATATTAAAATCATCTTTTTAACCTCCTTGATTTTTGTATAAAAATAACACCTACCATTTAAGGTGAGTGTTAAATAAGTGATTGTTATTTTGTCGAAGCTTGTCTTCTATTGTCTATTCTGTTGACTTTTGCTTTTGTTTTTTTTATTATGTTCATGTTACAGATTTTGTGACATGAATTACTATTATGGAAAAAGCAATTAAATTTCCATATAGTAATATGAGTGTGAGGGACATTAAAACGGAGGTATCATAATGAAAAAAGTAATTGCACTTTTAACCGTATTCGCCCTTTGTCTTTGTATATCTATTCCTGCGTTTGCTGCAGAAAGTTCAACTGCTAAAGTTGAGCCTATAATTGTTTCTTCCGCACGGGGAACAGATTATGGCAATGCTTGGATTAGCAGTTCCGGTGCAGGAAGTTTCACAGTAACAACTAGCAAGAGTGGTACTATATATATGACTTTGAAAGTCGAGTCATCTTCAAGTTCTTCTTTTGCGGAGGTCTCTGTGCAAAAGCCTGATAATACTTGGTATGATGGTATAATTCATGTTGACCCCTCTTCTGAAAGCGGTGCAGGAGTGCACTTGAAAATGTACTGTGCAAAGAGTGGCACTTACAGAATTGCCTATAATGCATATACAACTGCCGGTATGAGACTTATGTGCTGGATATACTAATATCCAAATTAATAGTAATTAACTAATGAAATATGCCCTCACACTCAAAAGCAAGGATATATGTTTGTATCCTTGCTTTCTATTTTAATATTCAATAATATTTAGTTCATATTCATCCAATATTTTTAATATATCTTCTAAAGCTTTGCCATTCCACATATTGTAATTATATGATAGCTCAAAGCTTTCTGAAAGTTTTCCATTGCTAAACGCTCCAGAATTTTTATTACTAATTATCTTATATTTATCCTCTAGCGATTTTTTTGCTTTATCGTTATTAGGGTTTTCTATTTGTCTAACATTTTTGCATACATTCTTATCATCTAGTGTTAATATGATTTTTGTATTAATTTTAATATCATTATAATCACTGTTATATTCAATATATACATATTTATCATTGCTCACCTGAATATCCGAGCCATAAATTTCTCCGTTTTTTTGATAATACATATGAGAACTAATATAATTAACATATATAGAAATCGCAACAATGATAGCTAAAATTAAAATTATTATTCCCATAATTAATATTTTTTTATGAACTTTCTTCATACATTTAACTTCTTTATTCTCTATATTATAATCTAAGTCAATCTGCTCGCTCATTTTTTCATATACTTCTCTACACTTTTTGCATTCTTTTAAATGTTCTTTTATAAACTCATTTGTACTTTCACTCGTTAATTTGTCAACATAGTTTGGTAATAGATCTTGCACAATCTTACAATCATTCCTTTTCATTAAGATCACCTTCTTTCATTTTTTCTTTTCCCCTATAAAATGTGACTCTAGCCCAATTTTCATTTTTTCCTAAAATCTCACCAATTTGTTTAAAACTAAATTCACCGACTATTCTTAAATATATAATTTCTCTTAGTTCGTTAGGTAATTTTTCTATCATCTTGTATAGAATTTCTTTTTCATTATTTTGTATAATTTTAGTTTCTATGTCTTCTTCATTCTTTATATTTACACTGATTTCATCAATTGGTATAATCTTCGCTTTTTTTATCTTTCTTAATTCTTTATACCATAAGTTTTTTGCAATCTGGCATAGCCATGTTGACAGCTTTGAATTTCCTTTAAAATTATTTATTTCTTTTATAGCACATACAAAGGTTTCTTGCGTGAGTTCTTCTGCGAGTTCATTATTATGCGTTAAACAGAATAAATACTTATATACTAATTTCGAATGTTCTAAATATACTTCTTCAATATTCTGCATAACTTTCCTCCTTTAATATATTAGAGATTTTTTTTTCATTTTTGTTACAAAGATTTGCAAATTTAAGAAATTATCTCATATCTAGGAAGGCATTGCAATAACTTCTAGTGGATTCACATAATTGTAAGTAGTATATGAACCTTTTGTTATTGAAAAGTGTAAGTGATTTCCTGTAGAGTAAATTCCTGTTGTTCCAACTCCTCCGATATGTTGACCTTCTACAACTTCTTGATTTACTTGAACATCTACAGAATATAAATGCATAAAAATATAATCGTAATTCTTATCTCTTATAACAACTGTATTTCCAGTATAGTCATTCCAATAATTCGCAACTACAATGCCATTTGTAGGAGATGCTATAGGCGTATCTTGTGGTGCCGGAATATCAATTCCACTGTGGAAATTTCTTTTACCAGTTATCGGATGAATTCTATATCCATAATTTGAAGATAAATTTGTATATCCAGGAACAGGCCATTTAGTACCATAATTACTATAATTAGCATAATTTATATTTTTTTCATTTAACCATTGCAGATTTTCAGTACCACTTTTTAAGCCATTTGCAGTTTGAATAACAATCTGCATATCTAAATCTAGATTATCTTCAGAAATACCCAACTTTTCTTTTAAATAATTTCTTAATAAACTAAATTCTTTATCTTCTAAAATAGTGTTTTGCAATACTTCTTTTGTAGTTCTAATCTCACCGTTCTTCATTAATCTCTTGAATATAATTATATTTATAATGACCTGCTATTGTTATACTTTCGATTAGTAATTTTACTGTTTCTTCGCTGTCCTTTTCCCATGTGATATTGCCTTCTTCATCAGTAACCTTTTTTTCAGTAAGAATTGTACTTGTTTTGTAATAGAATTTAGATTTAAAATCATTTGCTATTTCATATGCAAGTTCACTTGAAATATCTTTATTATCAGCAATATTATGAAATAATAATAAGGAATATATTTGCTCTGCTGTAATTGCTTTTGCACTTTCTTCACTTGAAATATTTACACCTTCACCAGTCTTTTCACCATCTACATAAACATCGCAATTATCTCTACTTGCACTTTCACAATAACTTTCTATTTCACTTTCATTAACAGTTAGATTTCCTTCTTCATCTGAAAAACTTACAAAAATTGCATCAATGATCAGAATTATAGAAAAGAATATCATTATAAAAATAATAATATAAGGTATAAATGGTTTAAATAATAGGTAGATGACTTGTATTATCTTTTTACCAATTTTCTTTGCAATACTCTTTTTAAACTTCTTCATTAGCATCACTCACTTTTTCATGGGTTAGCTGCTCATTGATGTTTCGTTCAGCTACAATAGTCGAATTATTTTTTACATCGTTTAAGTATTTATTAGGTTGGTTATTATTAAAATTACCTTCAGCCATATTTGCGCCAAGTTTTAAATAGCCTTTTGTAGCCTGATATGCACTATTTACAAATCTCATTGCTTTACCTGAACTATTTATATTGTTATTTGATACATTAGAAATAGCTTGATTTTTATTAGTATTCGTATTAGTTGTAGAGCTAGCATTAGTGATATTTTTACTATCTACGACATTTCTTATAGGATTATTATTTCCGTTATAGTCTTTTTCTGCAGATAGATTCATTCGTGGACTTATAAAGTTTTTAACTCTACCCATAAATCCTGAACTTCTACCCTCAGAATTAGAACTATTAGGATTTGTAAATTGTGTTTTTATAGCATTTATTGAATAGCCTATGCCTGTTCCAAAAGTAGCACCTAAGCCAATGCCTCTTGCAGTTGCTTCATTACTATCAAGTCCAGCAATTCGAGAAGTTAAATTTTGCAAACAATTTATTAAAACGTCAGCAATAGGCAGTAACATCATAGCCCAAATTAAAGTTACAGCCCATCCCGCACTTACTGATATGAATGAAGAAAAAAGCAAAAACAAAAAGCAATAAATAAACTGCATAAAAACATTTATCATTATTTGACCACCCCAAATAGCTGCCGCGGCAACATTTTTATTTATTACCCAAAGCCCTACAACTATTGGAGTAAAAATTGTAAATACTATTAAAGTAAATTCTCTTACAATAAACTTAATATTTAATTTAACAAATATATAAATAAACATACTAATTACAAGTGCTGTTGCAATAGGATTCCCTGTTGATATGCTTGATAAGAACTCATTATCTAACAAATTATTTACATTATTACCTGTTACCATTTTTACTAAAAGATTAACTAAAGAATTATTTAGAAATAATAAGAATTTTATAAACATCGGAGCAATTGCAATTGCAATTCCACCAAACAATAAATTAAGCAAATTTTCTTTAGCTTCATTTCTTTTAGTAATACTTATAGCAGATGCAATCATTTTATATGCTATAAGTATTACAGCTATTAATATTAAACTACCTGATATATAAGCAAAAACGCTATACCACTTCATAATTAAATCCCATTGAGAACTAGAAAGTGGATAAGTACCACTACCACCTTTAAATAACATTTCTTCATAAGTTTTGAACCCTATATCTAATTCTTCGTTAGTTGCTATGTTATAAACTGCTTGGGCAATTCCACCAATAGTCTTTGCAATAGTTTTATCAAATAAAGAACCTTCTTCTTTAGTTACTAAATCTTTTATATTTAAAGTTGTTTCTTCTTTATCTGCCGCAAAGGAATTAACTGTAAGTAACACAATTATAGATATTAAAACAATAAAAATTCTTTTTAAAAACTTTTTCAAAAAATCGCCTCCTTTATGTAAAAACAAAGCTTTTTTCAAAGTTTGTAACCTCAAATTTTATTGCTGTAATGCTACCATTCAAAGCCATAATTGCCTCGCCAGGTTTTGCCATTGTTAGAAAATCTTTTGTACCTTCAGATAAATGGAAGAAGTTTACGATATTATCTACACTACTTGAATTTTGTTTAAATATATAAATTGTAGGGCATATATTTATTATCGTTCTTCCGTTCTTCACAACCGCAAAAATTCATCGATAAATTGGCTCGCAATATGGAGTGAAGTTAAGTATTTTCTTCCGTCTTCTTGCTACAGTTACAAGAAATTCTGCTGATTCTTTAAATTTTAAAAATAGCCATGCTTCATCGCAGACTATTATTTTTTTCTTTTCTTTATTTTTAAGTACAAACTTTTGCCAAGCCCAAGTTAAAAGTACAAAAGATGCATATAACTTTGTAAATTCATCCTTAATCTCACTCATATCAAAACTTATAATATTTGTATTAGTGTCTATTGTACTTTCACAATCAAATAGACCTAATGAATTACCATGTAAAAATGGAATTAAAAGTTTTGCTAAATCAGGGCAATTATTTCTTTCTGCAACTCTTTTTTGAAAATCTGATAATGTAGGCATTTTTTTCTTAATTTTTCCTACAACAAATTTACCATTATCAAGTTTTCCACCTTCTTTTAGAAAAAGTGAATTAACATCCGTTGTAATTCCTCTTTCTGTGTATAACTGAGTTATAACTATTTCAATTTCAGTTATCTCATTTGCATTTAAAGTTCTGTGCATATAATTTCTACAAATAGTTGCAAGTAAAGCTCTAATTTCTGATATTTTATCTAATATATTTAAAAATTCTTTATTTCCTTTTTTATCAATTTCTAATTCAAATGGGTTAATACCTGCAGTTTCACCTTGCCTAATTTTTATAACCTTTCCACCAAGTTGTTTGCATAGTTTTGCATATTCACCGTTCTACATCCAAAAAGAAAAGATTTGTTCCGTTTGCTATCATATTTCTTGCAGATAATAATTTTAAGGCAACACTTTTACCACCGACCTGAAGTACCACAAACAAATGCATGTGGATTAGGGAGTGATGGCGGACCTATAAATGTATCAATATATACTGGAGCATTTGTAAATATATTTCTACCGACAAAAATTCCTGTATCATGTGATAAGTTAGGACTTGAAATTGGTATCAAAGTTGCTATTCCACCAGTAACCATATTTCTTTCAAAATTAGGAATAGGACTTAAACCAAGAGGGAGCATATTCTTCCAAGCCTCAACTTGTCTAAAGGTTAAACACCTTATTAATGCTGTTTTCTTTGCAAATTCACTTTCTATAAGCAAAGTTTTCTCATCTAATTCTTCCTTTGTTTTAGCATTTACTTTTATAAAAATTGTTACATAAAACAATTTGTCTCTATTTGTTTGAATTAAAGTTCTTAATTCTTCTAAATCAGAAATCATTTGTTCTAGTTCTGGTAAATGTGCAATATTTCCTTGCTTTTGGTATGTTTGATATTGACTCTGATTTTGCACTAATTTTTTTGTCAATTGATTTATAACACTTGCATTACTAGAATTTTCTATTTTTATTGAAATATTAATATCACCAATTCTAGAAATATCATCTAACCAACCAATCCAGCATTGATCTGGATATACTGTTATCGCAAATTGTCTTGAATATTTGTTATGTCCAAAATATGTATAATCTGCAAATTCCTGAAGACTATCAGGAACTAAAATATCTGACAATTTAGGAATATTCTTAAAAATATCTATTTCATTACTTTTTTGCTTTTTTATTTTTCTTTGCTTTTCCAACATATAAATTCTCACCTCCAGTATTCAATGAATCTAATTTTACTTTTGAATTTTTATTTAATTCTCTAAAAAGTAAGTTATATAGGTCTACTTCTTCTAATATTTCAGTTTGAATTTTTGCTCTTAAAAGGTTGTTTTTAAATGAATTACAAAGTCTTAAAAGCTCTGTTTGTGCATCTTCAAATAAACCATCATAACTAATAATTGCATAATTTCTAACAACTGTAATATTTCTATTTTCCATAAGGTTTTGCAAATAGTTAATCATATATTCTTTATATTCATTTGCTTTGTATGAATATAATTCATTTTTTTGCATCATATTTATAATTTTACTTGTATCAATAGTTTCAGTAGTATTGTAAAATTGAATATTATAATCTATTGATAAAGCAGTTTGAACAAGTACATTTTCTATTACTTCTTGCTCATCATCAGAAAGCATATGATAATCAATATTACCTAATCTTAAAATACTTGAATATCTATTACCAACTTTGATAAAGCAGTCTTTTATCTGAATATCGAGTATATCTGATATATTTTTATTTGATTTTTTATTCTCTTTTGAAAGGCCTTGTTTTGCTAATTTATTGTTATACTTTTTCTTTTTGTAATTTGAATAGATAATTGCACCTATTAAAAATAAAATTGATAAAACAACTAAAATTATCATTAACAACATATCTAACACCTCTCATATATAAATTTCTTTTTTCTAAATAAAAATTTTAGCCAATAAAAAAAGAACTTATCAAAGTTAAGCTCCTGTATTTTTAGAAAAGCACATAATAATAAAAACAATGTGATACTCGAGAATATTAGCAGTTTAAATACTATATTTATTGGAATAGCAAATACTCCAAGAGTGCTAAAACAAAGCATTAAATAAATGACTTGTCTTAACGATAAATAACCACCAAATATTTTTTCTTCTCGTTTTGTATCATAAGGGATTTTAAATACTTTCAAATAAATCCCTCCTAACTATTAAGCAAGCTACCAGTAGAGTTAGTTGCAACATTGATTATTATTCCTGCGATAATAAGTGAAGCACCAAGAATAACACCACCACCACAAATCCAAGCTAAACTACCAATACTTTCTGACCTTTTTTGCGGATTATTTGAATTAGCAATCATTTTTAACGCAGCAACTACAACACTTGCAAATATAAGAACACCACCGCAAAGGCATTGCAATACTTGTGATAACTCTTTTTATATTTTCCGTTGCTTGGGTTACTTCAGCAGTGCCAATTGTTGAACTTTCTGTTGCAAAACATTGGGTTTGTATTGCAAGCATCGTTAATGTAGTTCCAATAGATGTTAAAAATTTTCTTTTTTTCTTAAATTTAAACATATAAAACCTCCTACAAATTTTGTAAGGGCAAAATCATGTAGGAATACACTATATAAAAAACGTAAATATAACAGGTACAAGTATTATAAATACAAGTAAAATTAAAATACTTATACTTGCTTTTAAAAATTTTCTTCTTATTATTTGTGATTTTAATAAACAGCCAATAATAAGAATAATTAAAGATACTATTAGTAAAATTGTTAATAACATTACTGAACCTATAAACGAGTAGAATAGGACAGAAGATATTAGATTATTTAAATTATTTATATAATCATTTGTCATTTTCTAAACTCCTTTTATGGTAATTTAGCAGTATATTTATTTATTAGACTTTTCTTATAATAAGCAATGAAATCGTTAATCTCTTTTTTGTCTTGTTCTTCTTTACAAATGTTATATAAAGTTATTAATTCAGATCTTTTGAATAGTTTTAAAAGGTAATCTAATCTACTATTATATATTTCATAAATAGTAAAGACTATATCTTTAAGCATTTGACAATTCTTTAATTCTGTAATTTCTAAAATCTCTTTAGTATAAAGCAAATCTAATTTCTCAAGATAATCATAAAATTCGTTAGGAATCGTTGTGCTTTTATTTATTATTAAATTAAATAAATCATCTATCATCTTTATATCTATTTCTTTCTCTATCTCTCCGTAACAAAAATGTTTCAATAGTGTTACCATTTGTTACTTCGGTGTTACTTTGTAACTCTTTATACCTTTGCCTATGTTTTCTAACTCTTGCTGCACTACTGCCTTCAGAGCCAATTAAATCTTGCATTTCTGTAAGCATAAATGTATCTTCATTAAGATACTCAATAGCATTTGCTTTTTCTAATGCAGTTAATAATAATTTTACTATGTTTACATCTTCATCTAACATTAAAGCAATTTCTTCAGGAAGACTCTCGCATAAATCTTCATAACAAAAAACTCCTTCAGTTTTCAGGAGTTTTAATTGCATCTTTAAATATACTATTAAAATTTTATCGCCATCCGGCAGTCTTCTTAAGAATTTACTTGTTTTATTTTCAAAGAAAGTATCATATAACTTTAACCAATAATATCTTTTTTCTTTCAAATCTTTCCTCCTTTTTATATTTAAAAAACAATTTAAATAGTTTCTTTAAATTATTTTTTATTCTTTATAACCATAAACTTCTATTGCATAGAATCTCTTTATTTTACTAATATAAACTATAAATATTAATATATTATTATATAAACTATTGAAATATAAGCATTTTATAATTCCCCCAACATCTATTTTTCATTCCCCCAAATTCCCCCAAAATCAGTTTTATAATAAACTTTTTCAAATTTGTTTAAACCATTTTAATTTATTTTAAATCTTCAAAGTTTCCACAAATCCGTTTTATCTCAAGGGTTACAAGGTATAGGGCTTTTAAATTATGGAATTGTATATTTGTTAATTTTAAGTGGATAAGCCAACTACGAACCAAAAGGTCGGGGGTTCGAATCCCTTCAAGCGCACCAAATGAACTAATTTGCAGCTTTAGCTGTAAATTAGTTCATTTTTTTAGCTCTATAATTAAAATTTATATAAAGCAACTGATCTCAAAAATGTATCAAAATTTCACGTCCCATAAAGCATCTTAAAATCACACTTATAATAAAACTATAACAGTGTTATAATTAAGGAAATTAATATTATATAAAATAAAAAACCAGTCCGATAATGGACTGGAAAAACTTATCCTAATATAAGATTAGTTTTTGAGGTAGGATTGGGTAATGGGTTAATTAAAATTTATTTGCTAATTATTAAGAATTTCAGCCATAAATCCAAACTTTCACAAGATAGTCAGGAGTCCCTGAAGGAGCAGAAAATTCCACTACATATTCAGTAAGGTAATCCTGCCAACAATTATGGAGTTCATAAGGATTGTTGGTGCAAATGGTAGTAGTAAGTTCAGAAGCATTCCCACGCCTTGCATATCCATGAACATTAACAACATAATCTCCATATGAACAATTTGATTGGATAGTGATTCCCATACCACCAGTGCCTGTACCATTACAAGATATTACAAGGGTACCAGAGCCACCGCTGATTGTTTTCTGATTGAAACCACTTACGCTGCTACTGGCGCTCAAAACTGTAACGCCAGAATCACTGACCAGACAGGTGGCTTCACCGATCACTTTCAGCTCATTATCAGAACTTGTTCCTGATGTGCAATTGCTGGTAGCACTCACCGCAAAGGCAGAGGTTGATATGGCAAAACATAATGCAACCGATAAAAGAATTGAAAAAATCCGCTTAAAATTTTTCATGTGTAAACCTCCAAAAAATATTTTCCAATCCTACTAGTTGATATAGGAAAAGGTATTAACCTTAACCTATAAAAATATAACAAAAAGTTATATTATAATACAATATAACAAAAAATATGTGAAAAAACGCAAAAAGATAACAAAAGATAACTTTAATAAATTAATTTTTGTAACAAACTAAAA
>ERZ773229.403-NODE-403-length-39533-cov-27.041339_pt1 | contig 39533 bp, 29 predicted proteins | sample MGYA00580992_ERZ773229 | MGnify/ENA primary metagenome ERZ773229 (study PRJEB29015, sample SAMEA2737795) | human gut metagenome | biome: human gut; feature: human-associated habitat; material: faeces | place: China | collected 2012 ... | reverse complement strand
AGAAGACGTGCCAACGGCCCTTGTAGAAGCACAGGCCGTTCGGATCGTTGATCCAACCGCCATTGGATGCGATGTGGAACTTCGGATACCAGCGGTTGTTACGCTTGGCTGCGAAGGCCGCGACACCGGCCTCTGCCTTGGTGAGTTCCTCGCTGTGGTTCTTGATTTCGTGAAGGACAGGTGCGTCCGGAGTAAAGCCAGTCATCGTTGAATGCCTTTCTGAATCTGGGTTATGAATTGTTGGATAAAAAGCTTTTTGAAGATGGTGCCCAAAGCGGAAAAAGGGAAACGCTTCGGACACCACGATTGTTGTTATGATGCGTACGGTACCGATGATGATCGCGGGAGAAGGGATGTAGGTTGCGACCACCATCGACGCCGTACGCCGACTTAGTACGGGCTGAGACTCAGGCCTTCACTTCCGCATCAGCGGTCTTCATGGCCTTGAGCTGCTTGTCAGTGTAGAACGGATCGCCGCCGACTTCCTGATCATCCTTCTTGATGACGAAGAAGCCGTAGACCAGAGCCGCAAACACGATGGCAGAGATGGTGAAGAAGGTCGGACGGTCGCCCATGGCATCATGCAGAGCACCCATCGGGGTGGAGAAAATCACCTGGCCGACCTGGGAAGCGATCTGGAAACCAACCATGTACAGGGTGGCAGACAGCTTCGTGTCGAAGTGCAGGGTGAAGTAGCGGAACGCCGGCAGGCAGAACAGCGGTACCTCGATGGAGTGGAACAGCTTGACGATGGAGACGGAGACCGGGTCATGGAACACGCCGCACAGACCGATACGGGCGAACATCACGGTGGCGCCGAGCAGCAGGGAGTTACGCACGCCGATCTTCTTCATGATGATCGGGACGACGCCCATCATGGCGGACTCAAGGAACACCTGGAAGGAGTTCAGGGTGCCGTAGGTGGCGTTGCCGATTTCGGTGGTCGGGAAGAGGGAGGCGTAGTAGTTCGGGAACATCTGCTGATCGAACACGGTGTAGAAGGTGTTGGTGAACAGCATGAAGATGATGAGCACCCACAGGGTCGGCATCTTCAGGACGGAGACCATTTCCTTGAAGGACGGGTTGGTCGGAGTTGCGTTCGGATCAGCTTCCTTCTTGAGTTCTTCCTTCTGCTCGGCCGGAACCCAGAAAGCATAGACGCACAGCATGCTGAGGCCGCAGATGGAACCAACCCAGAAGTTCAGCAGCGGGTTGATGTTGAACAGGAAGCCTGCGCACAGTGCCACGACAGCGTAGCCGAAGGAGCCCCAAGCACGGGACTGGCCGTATTCGAAGCCGAACTTACGGGAGTAACGTTCGGTGATGGCTTCGAACAGGGAGCAGCCGGCCATGAAGCCTGCGGACAGCACGATGGAGCCGAGAAGCACGCCGATGAATCGGGTGGTGCCGCCGGCGGTCAGCATCGGCTGGTACACGAACTGCACGAACGGGCCAACGCATGCAGCGACCGCGGAGATGAAGATCACGAGCTTACGCTTAATGCCCAGCTGGTCCTGAATGGTGCCGTAAACGAACATGATGACCAGGGTGGCCAAGGAGTTGATGGAGTAGATCTGGCCCTGTTCCGCGGAGCTCATGCCCAGACCGTGGGTCGGGTCAGTGAGCCAGCGGGAGAAGAAGGACCACCAGATGCCCCAGGAACAGAAGAACATGAAAATGCCGAAGGAGCTCTGCAGATAGGAAGGATTCTTCCATACAGAACGTGTTTTGCTTGCCATTTTGATTCTCTTTTTCTCTTCGCGCTGCCGCTGCCGCGCGGCAGCGATCGCTTCCGATGTTGTTTTGGCTTGCGCCTGCTCTGATTTCAGCTGCCGTGCCGAAAAGCGAACATGGCTTCAAGATAGCATGTTGCAACTGCTTCGTCAAACGTTTGACGTCAATCGTTTGACGTCAAACGTTTGTAAGGATTTGCGGATAGTTGAAATTAAGCCTGAATCAACTGCTGGCGGACTGTTGGCACGATTGCTTTATTCGGCGTGTCGTGAACAAACGCACAATTTTCATGTATAGAAAATGGCTGTGCGAACAATCGTAAGCATTTGAATCGTTGTAAAAACAGAAAAATCAGGATATGACGGAATCTTTTTCCAACAATGCGCAGTGGATCTTCGCCGGAATCGGCGCATCAAGCGGCGGCAGGGAAGCTCTGGCGGATGGACATGAACTGGTATCCACATCCTTGCCTTCAATCATGGAAATCAGCTTGCAGGCTGACCAATAGCCCATTTCGTAATGTGGCAGTTCGACGGTGGTCAGCTGCGGTTCAAGTGTCTCTGCGAACACGCGGTGGTTGTCCACGCCGACCACGGAAATATCCTTGCCTACCGTAAGCCCTCTTCTTGCCGCGCATTCGTACACATACCAGGCGCGCGCATCATTGAAGCAGAAGAAGCCGTCCGGATGCTCGTCGTCGAACAACTTGTTCACGGCGCGTAAAACTGGACCGTCGTTCATTACGTTGCATACCAGCGATGGGTTGAACGCACGTCCGGCCTCCTGCAATGCGGTGCGGTAGCCGGCAAGACGACCGTCCTGCGCGATCATGTTTTCCGCGCAACCCACGTACGCGATACGTTTGCAATCGGCCTGCAGCAACCGTATCGTGGCGTCATAGCCGATCATGAACTCGTCGGGCTCGACGCTGGGAACCTTGTTCTCATAATCGGTGGCGTCCACCATCACCACGGGATAATCGCTCAACGATTCAGGCACATGCGCGATGCGGTTCGACATCTTCGAATAGAAGAATCCATCCACGCCGTATCGTTTCAACGTGGCGATTTCGTTCTCCTCGCTCGCCTTGCCGTCGGTGCTGACGGTGAACAGCATGTAGCCGTAGGCACTGGCCGCATCCTGCGCGCCCAGAATGATGCCGCCTGCGTATGGTGTGGTGGCAACTTCCTCGCTGATGAAGCCGAGGATTCGGGTTTTGTTGGTACGCAGGCTTCGCGCCAACGGATTGATCTTGTACCCGAGCTCGGTCGCTTTGTTGCGTACGAGTTTGGCGAGCGCGGGATTTACCCTGCCTTCGTCGCGTCCGTTGAGCACCAGGGATACAGTGGAGATGGATACCCCCGTTTGTTTGGCGATTTCCTTCATTGTCGTCATAACCGCAACACTATACCCAAATAAACGCGAAAAGCGCGCTTTTGCCAAGAAAAAGCGCGCTTTTTTACATGGAATGGTTTCGTTTCACCACTGTAAAGGGGGTTATTTCGACAGAATCTCGTTTACCAGTTCCTGCTTGGCGTGGATCTGTCCTTCGAAACCGGGGCGGATGTCGAGACGGATCACCACGTCGGTGCGGTATCCCTGGGCGGCGAGCTTCATGGTAGCGTCGCGGATCACCTTGAGCACATCGTCGATGTCTCCTTCGATGTTGGTGAACATGGCGTTCGTCTCGTTCGGCAGGCCGGATTCACGGATTACGTCCACGGCCTGCGCCACGTACGTGGACTTCTCCGGGCTGGCGCCGGCGGGGGAGATGGCTACTGCGGCAAGCGTGTTGATATACGGTTTGCCGGTTTCCGGATTGACGGGCACTTCCTGCTTTTCAGCATTGCGATCGAGCGTCATGATTGCCTTTCTCAGCGTTGTCTCGTGTGTTTTCGTGCGATTACTTGTTGTACTGTTCCAACGGTTGCCGTGGTTCGCGTGGTTTGCGTGGTTTGGCTCAACGCCACTTCCACGCGTGGTCCATCGGACCGGAACCATGTCCAAGATCGAGCTGCGCTTCCAAAGCGCCGGTCAGGTACAGCTTGGCATGGTCGACGGCCGTCGGCAGCGCCTCGCCAAGAGCCAAATGGCTGGCGATGGCGGAAGACAGCGTGCAGCCGGTGCCGTGCGTGTTCGGGTTGTTGATGCGACGGGAACGGAACCAGGTGATCTTGCCATCCGGCTCGACAAGCACGTCACTCGCGTCATGCGTGCCGTGGCCGCCCTTGACGAGCACCGCGCAGCCGAAATGGCCGGCGAGCAGATGACCTGCGGTCACCATGTCGTTCTCGGTGGAGATGGATTCGCCGTTCTCATAGTCGATTGCGCTCGCACCCTGCTCTACGGCCAAGTCGCACAGTACCTGGGTCTCCGGCATGTTCGGCGTGATCACAGTGGCCAGCGGGAACAGTTTGGACGTCAGCGCCGCGATGGCATCATCCTCGATGAGCTTCGCGCCGGACGTGGCCACCATCACCGGGTCGAGCACCACGTTCTTCGCGTTGTGCGCGGTCAGACGGTCGGCGATCACGGTGATGAGCTCGGCGCTGGACACCATGCCGATCTTCACCGCCACCGGCGGAATGTCTTCGAACACCGCGTCGATCTGCGCCGCAAGCATTTCCGGGGGAGTGTTGGTGACCATCGTCACGCCGGTGGTGTTCTGCGCGGTCAGCGCCGCGATCGCGGTCATGCCGAACACGCCGTTGGCGAGCATGGTCTTCAAATCCGCCTGAATGCCGGCACCGCCGGACGAATCCGATCCTGCGATGCTCAATACCGGTGGCAATGTGCTAGTCATATCAAAACTCCTTCTTATGCTCGCTGAACACGTTTGCTGGTTATGCTCATTGAGCTCACTGATACAGTGTAGAACCGCCTTCGCGGAATTTCGCGCTCATCGCCTGCATTCCTGCCGCAATTGTCTGCGCGTCGGCCACGAGCTTCTCCTGCGCGTCGGCATCACCGAACTTCTTACGGATGTTCTGGGAAATCGCCATCGAGCAGAACTTCGGGCCACACATCGAGCAGAAGTGCGCCATCTTCGCCGGCTCGGCAGGCAACGTATCATCATGGAACGCGATCGCGGTGTCCGGATCGTAGCTCAGGTTGAACTGGTCAAGCCAACGGAACTCGAAACGCGCCTTGCTCATCGCGTTGTCGCGGTCCATCGCGTGCGGATGGTGCTTGGCGATATCCGCGGCATGGCAGGCGATCTTGTACGCGATCACGCCCTGCTTGACGTCGTCCTTGTTCGGCAGACCGAGGTGTTCCTTCGGCGTCACGTAGCACAGCATGGCGGTGCCGTAGCGGGCGATTTCCACACCGCCAATCGCAGACGTGATGTGATCGTAACCTGGTGCAGTATCCGTGGTAAGCGGTCCAAGGGTGTAGAACGGGGCGTCCTTGCAGATCGCCTTTTCCATTTCGATGTTCATACGCACAGTGTCGAACGGAATATGACCTGGGCCTTCGATCATCACCTGCACGTCATGCTTCCATGCGCGTTGCGTAAGTTCGCCGAGCGTCATAAGCTCCGCGAACTGCGCCGCATCATTGGCATCAGCCAATGAGCCCGGGCGTAGACCATCACCGAGAGAGAATGCCACATCATACTTGGCGAAAATTTCGCACAGCTCGTCAAAATGCGTATACAGGAAGCTTTCCTGATGATGCTGCAGACACCATTCGGCCATAATGGAGCCGCCGCGGGAAACGATGCCCGTCGTACGGTTTGCGGTCAGCGGTACGAAACGCAGCAGCACACCCGCATGAATGGTCATATAGTCGACGCCCTGTTCGCACTGCTCGATCACGGTGTCACGGAACAGCTCCCAGCTCAGCTTAGAAGCGTCATCCTCCACCTTTTCGAGCGCCTGATACATCGGCACAGTGCCAATTGGCACGGGGGAGTTGCGCAGAATCCACTCACGGGTGGTGTGAATGTCGTTGCCGGTGGACAGGTCCATCACGGTGTCGGCGCCCCATTTGGTGGCCCATGTAAGCTTTTCCACCTCCTCGTCAATGGAGGAAGTTACAGCGGAATTGCCCATATTGGCGTTGAGCTTGGCGAGGAACTTCGCACCGATAATCATCGGCTCAGCCTCAGGATGGTTGATATTGCACGGCATTACCGCACGGCCAGCGGCCAGCTCGGAACGTACCAGCTCCACGTCGCAATGCTCGCGTTCGGCCACGTAACGCATTTCCGGGGTGATGATGTTGTGGCGCGCGTACCACATCTGGGTCACTGGATGATCCTTCGCGCGCATTGGCCTATGCTGGCGGCCACGCCATTCCTTGGACGCCTTGCCGCGCTTGATGGCACGCTTGCCATCATCCTCAAGATTGCGGCGACGGCCGTCGTATTCCTCGACATCGCCACGGTCGCGAATCCAGTCGAGACGCAACGGAGCCAGACCCTCCTTCGGATCGCATTTCGGGCCTTCCGTGTTGTAATCCTTGAACGGCGCGTTCGGTCCGACACCGGGGGTGTCGGACAGCTTGATCTCGGTGTATGGCACTTCCAAATCGTACGTGCCGAATTGGTTTTCGAAATGCACCAGTGTGGTCTTGCGTATATGTGCCTTGTCGCGCTGCTTGGAATCGCGGGCTGCAATATCCACACGCTGCTGCTTGGCCAGCTTGGAAGCAGCCTTAGCCTCCTTGGCGTTGGTGAACTTCTTTTCACCTGTCTCGGCAGGCTTCTCAGCCTCTTCCACGGCAGCCTCCACACGCGGCGCATAACCATGCTTCTTATCGCCGCGCACCGCCTTCCAGCGCGTCACCATCTCACGTGTGGCCGCTTCCGGATCGTCAGCACCGGCGATCGCGGACACCACGAACCAGCCAGCCGCCTTCGAACGGGCCAGCATCTCCATATCGTCGGCATGCACACCGCCGCCGACCACCACCGGAAATTCGCTTGCCGCGCAAATCGTATTGATCTGCTCCTCGTCAAGCGTATGTCCGGAACCATCGTTGCCGCCCACGGAAGCCTCAGGCTTGGTAGTGGACACATGCAACGGACCGGCGCCGATGTAATCGATGCAGCCGTTCGGCAGCTCGTTGATGAGCTTCACCAAGCTCTCGGTTTCGGCGGACAGGCCAACGATGGCGTCCTCGCCGAGCAGTGCGCGGGCCTCGCGCGGCTCCATATCGGTCTGGCCGATGTGCACGCCGTCCACTTTGATGCCCTTGTTGCGGGCCTGCCACACCACGTCCACGCGGTCGTCGATCACGAAAGCCACGGAATCGGACTTGCCGTCATCTTCGATGATCTGCGCGATATCGCGGGCCATTTCGGTGATGTCCTTCGCATCCGCGTCCTTGGCTCGCAGCTGGATGAACGTCGCGCCCCCACGCAACGCGTCATCCACCACATCCGTCACCGGCCGGCCCTTGCAATCCTGCGGGCCGACCACAAAATACGCGCTCATGTCGAAACAGCCGCGCATTGAGGCGAATGGATAATTATTCATTGGTTCCCCTTTGTTTTTTGAGTAAGTGCTCCAGAAGAAGTCTTGTATTGTTTTGCCGAATCGCATTGTCGTATATATTTCGTATATACGATTGCGGTGGTATGAAACCAGTCGTGAAAAGCTAGGGTCAGTTGGTTTCGATGATTTCGGACGTGGCCACCTGGTCGGCGGTGACGTTCCACAGCGCATCGAGCAGCGCCACTTGGAAGGAGCCGGGGCCGTCCGATTCAGCTTCGGCGATTTCGGAAGCGCGATCGTACAGCAACGATGCGGAAAGCGCCGCGATAAGTGGCTCGGCCACGGCAAGATACGTTGCGGTCACACCGCCGAGCGAGCAGCCAGCGCCGGTGATCTTCGTCATCATCGCGCTGCCGCCGGGCAGACGGAACGTGCGCTTGCCGTCGGTTACCAAATCGACCGCGCCAGATACTGCGACCGCGCCTTTACTGACGGGGGAGTGTTTCGCCAAATGGCGTGCGATGCGCTTGGCTGCGTCGACGGCCGCGTCGACTTCGTCCACGGCTTCCACTCCGGCCGGACGGGTGGTTGAATCGTTATATTCGGCGTTGGCGAGTCCCCACATCGTGTCGAGTACAATGATTTCGCTCGCATTGCCGCGCACAATGGTCGGCGGGTAGGTGCGGAACGATTCGAGGATGGTCGTACGCGTCTCACCAATGCCTGCTGCGACCGGATCAAGTACCCACGTCTTGCCGTTCTTATGCAGTTTGTATGCGATTTCTGGCAGCGCGTCCTTAAAGAAAGGTAGCAGTGTGCCTACATTGATGTAGTTGGAGCCGGCGATTTCTGCGGTGGCGATTACATCATCCGGCAGATAGCTCATGGCCGCGGTTCCGCCGGCGGCGAGCTGCGCATTGGCGACCAGATTGATGGTTACGAAATTGGTGAACGACTGTGCCAGTGGTGTCTGCTCACGCACGTCCGTGACGGCTTGTTTGATGGCGGCACGCAATGTGCCGAGTTCGTCATTGGTGGATGAGTCATCGCTCATGATCTGCTCCCTACGTTGGTCCTAACCAACAGGTTCAAAGGGTCAGGCGTTGCGCCTATCTCAGCTTGATGGACTTGGCCATCAAGCACCCCCGCATGTTTACAACAGTGCTTAATCTATCTACGTCCCTTGACAGGCGCGATTCCGTAGGTGATTTTGGGCTTCCGTAGGTGGTTGCTGCCGGATAAGCATCGGCGAGATGCCTGGAATTAGGCGTTTGCTCGTGTCCGGATTCGAAGCTGACCGCCTACGGAACGCAAAAATCACCTACGGAACGCAGTCAGTCGCTTTGCGTCGTGTCGATGACGTTGCTGCAGTATGCCGTCCTGCCGGCAGTCACGTCGGCGTAGAAGCGCTGTTTTTCATCGATGTAGGCGATGGCTTTACGCAGTTCCTCCAGTTGCGTCTCCAGATGCTCGCGTTTTTCGGCAAGGATTTCCTGACGTTCCGGTATCGATGACTCACTTTCAAGACAGAGTTGCGTGTAGTGCCGCATCTCCTTGATGCCCAGACCGCAGCGTTTGAGGCATGTCAGGCCGTTGATCCATGCGATGCATCGCTCGTCGAAGACGCGTCGGTTGTTCTGGTCTCGTTTGAGACCGGGCACGAGTCCTGAATTGCAATAGAACTTCAATGCTTCGTAATTCATGCCGGTTAGTTTGCAGGCCTGCTTCATCGTATAGGTTTTCATGTTCTTATGGAGTGGCACTGCCGTGATTGCCGTACGTGGCTCCTTTCGGACGCTGCGCGGCAGGACGTTCGGCGGGTGCCGCCGGATGGGGTCGGGCTTGAGGCGCATTGTTCTTTTTGTTTGTACCTATCATGTCACATTTCCGGTTATTAATACCGGTAGATAGTACCGGCATGCCGTAATTTGATCGGTAGCAGCTACCGGATTTTATCGTGGGGGTCAGAACGGCATACATGCCAGCACTGAATACCGACGAATTTATGGAAGGAAAAACAGTGGAATACGTGAAACTTGCCAACGGTATTGAGATTCCGAAGATCGGATACGGCGTCTTCCAGATCAGCAAGGACGATGCTCCTCGCTGCGTGCGCGAGGCCATCGAGACCGGGTACCGCCATATCGACACCGCACAGTCGTACTTCAACGAGGCCGAAGTCGGCCAAGGAATCAAGGATTCCGGTATCGATCGTAAGGATCTGTTCCTCACTACCAAGATCTGGATCAGCAATTACGGCTATGAGAACACGCTGAGGTCCGTCGATGTGTCCTTGAAGAAGCTTGGCACCGACTATCTCGATCTGGTGTTACTGCACCAGCCGTTTTCCGATACCTACGGCGCGTGGCGTGCACTTGAAAAGCTCTACAAGGACGGCGTGATCCGCGCCATCGGCGTGAGTAACTTCTATCCGGATCGTCTGGCCGATATGGTCGCCTTCAATGAGATCGCCCCGATGGTCGATCAGGTCGAGACTAATCCGCTCAACCAGCAGATCGAAGCTCGCAAGAACATGGTCAAGCGGGGCGTGGCTCAGGAAGCATGGGCTCCGTTCGGGGAGGGCATGCAGAACATGTTCTCCAATCCCACCCTGGCCAGGATCGGCGAGGCGCATGGCAAGTCCGTCGCGCAGGTGATCCTGCGTTGGCTCACCCAGCGCGACATCGTTGCTCTGCCCAAGTCCACGCACAAGGAGCGCATGGAAGAAAACCTGAACATTTTCGATTTCCGGCTCTCCGACAGCGAGATGGCAACCATCGCGGGCCTTGACACCAAGACCAGCATGTTCTTTCGCCACGACACCCCTGAGGCGGTCGACCGCTTCGTCGGTTATGTCAAGGAACGTGCCGGCCGCGAATGATTCCGGCCCATGACATGGTCGGTGCCGGCAGCACTGTGTATCTGGGTTTCCCGATTTGGTGGATGGCACCTGTTTGGCTGGTGAACGATTCCGTCAAATCCAACGATTTCGCAGGTAAGACGATCATTCCGTTCTGCACTTCCGCCAGCTCCGATATCGGCAACAGTGCATCCACGCTCCAGAAAATGGCAGGCAGCGGTACATGGCTTACCGGGCACCGTTTCTCGGAATCTGTTTCCGAGAAGGACGTGACCGATTGGCTGATTTAGTCCAAAAACGGTATCGCCGAATAGCGAAGACATGGGGCGACCATTGTACGTTCGGCTGCAGCATTTCGTGTGCTGAATAGCAGGTCGCCTCTTCCACGCTCTTTTGAGTATCCCATCCGAATGTTTAAGCCGGCGTGGAAGTAGTAAGTGGTATGTGTGCTGTCCTGCCTTGCAGGAAGACATGGCGGGCATTTTCATTATGATGAAACGTCATCAAATATCGGATTATTTCCGATAATCATTCCACGAGATGGGCTTCCCCGTATTATTTCCTGAGACGTTTGTGACGTCCCTATGTATTTGCGTGCGGGGATAGAATTGTTGACGGAAGAGAACCGTGAAAGGAATGTGCGTTGGCGAGAAATGACGGGAGTCGAAGGAGGCGGGGCGGTCTTTGCGATAGGTTGTTCGGCGATCTCAGTGCAAAAAAGTTGCGTAAGGTGTTGTTTGGCGCTGTTGCGGCAATTGTCACTGTTGCAGTTGTCCTGTTTGTGTGGAACGGTGTCGTTAAACCTGTTTTTGACAATGCAAGGACCGAATCTACCATCAGTGTGGAAAGCCAGTTGCAGGCGGCTGTGAATATCGACGATCTATCGACCGCGAAATTCCATTATGGCGGTGTTGCTGTAAAGAAAGACAATGCTGGTAAGGACAAGTGGCATGTTGCATATGAGGCGACGGTGACTGCTGGCGTCAAGATGAGCGATATCACGTTCGAAGTGGACGATACCGCGAAGACCGTCACTCCGATTCTGCCGAAGCCGACTATTGGGGACGTCGTGGTTGATAGCGGCAGCCTCGACTTTTTCGAGAACAATCCGTCCGTTGAAATTGATGAGGTGATCAAGCTTTGCAAGCAGGATGCGCAACAGGAAACCAAGACAAACGGAGACATTATTTCTATTGCTGCCAGCAATCTTGAACAAACTGTGGATGCGTTGACCAAGGATCTCGTGGAAGCAAAAGGATACAAATTGCAGAAGGCCGAGACCGTAAAGCTCACTAAGGAGACCGCGCATGCTGACGAATAATCGTTCCATGAAACGTGCGATTGCCGCATTATGTGTTGCTACGCTTGCATGTTCTGCTGTAGGGTGCGGCGAGGAAAAGAAAGAAGCTATCCCAACTTTCTCGAATGCCACGTATATCGCACAGATGGCCACATTAAAATGTTATTACCACAACACGGCCAAGCTCAGTCATGAGGGATCGTGGTTTTTCAATAATGGCTACAAACGTATGTGGATGGAATACAGTGGCATCGTGAAGTACGGTATTGATGCCGATAAAGTAACAATTAGTCCAGATGCCAACGGTCATAAAGTAATCATTACCGTGCCTCCAGCTCACGTGTTGGATGATCCGGACGTAAATGAGAAGTCGTTCAGCAAACCGCTGGTGAGCACTGGTTTCGCCACTTCGATTACCGCCGAAGAGAAAACGGAAATGTTTGATAAGGCCCAGCAAAGCATGCTGAAGCAGGCGAAAACCGATTCGGCGTTGCTTGCCCAAGCCGAAGCTCGCGCGCGGACTATTCTAGAGCAGTATGTGCGCAATGTGCTTGGCGACGACGCGAAGAACTGGACTATCGAATTCAAGGATGTGCAATAGTCGCCAAGCGGAAACCGACTCACATCACCCGCAATTGCCATCGTGGATGGCTGTGGCCAGCTGGTCGCTGTGCGCATCCATCGCGTATTCGGCGACACCCTGCTGCTGATTCGTGATGCGGTCGCGATCGGCCCCGAAAAACAGCACCGAATAGGAATTCGTCACCGCCTCCGTGCGGTCGGACGTAATCTTCGGCTGTGTGGTGCCGCAGGAGATCATGATCGAACGGTGCGAAAGTTCGTGCTTGACCATGTCCACCAGCCAGGGGCTTCGCGCGGTCTGCGTCCAATCCGGGTGTGTGGTGAGGATATGCATGATATCCCGCTGCGAGCGGTCGGGCATCTGGCAGTAATATGCCGCCACGAATCCATTCGGATTCTCGCCTGACTGGCCGCCGCAGTTGAATTCCATGGTCTGTTCGATCTGCACGCCCATCGTCGATGCCACGTTCGTGGCGAGCGTGTACCATCCGGCCGGATCGAGATCACCGTTGCGTTCGGGCACGGCGATCGCAGCCGCTGCGGCTTCCGCGTTATGCAGATTGCTGACCGCAGTCGAGACCTGCTGTTTCACGTCCGAGCGTAGTTTGTGCAGCGACCGTAGGTCGGCGAGCATCTCCCTCATCGATGCATACGCGCGCTGTTTGCCGTATCGGTCGATGAGCTCGTTCACCTGCGTCGGATTGTCCACTTGCAGCAGCCATTGCGCCGCATGCTGGCTGAAATCATCCGACATGGCCGCGTCGACCGCGCTGAGCAGTTCTTTGGTCTGTTTGTCGAGATTATGCGCCGCCACGCGCATGTTATCGATGATGGTGCGCTGTTGGTTGCGGTACAACAGCCCGATGATGCGTTCCTGCGGATTGTCCGACAACAGGTACTTGATCTGCTTGGCGTCGGCAAGCCGGTCGTAATCGTCAATATATCGTTGCACGGTTTCGATGTGCGTGGCGAATTGGTTCGGATCATCCATGCTCTGCGCGAACGTGATGCTGTCCTGCGCGGTCTGCCGGATACTTTGCATCGTTTCGATCTGCGGCTTGACGTTACTGACCGCGTCGCTGGTGGTGGTGCGGAGGAAATTGGCGACGCTGGCGATGACCGCAAGCACGACAAGCACGCCCACGATGCGCAAGACATTTCGCCGGCCGCGCGAATTCGGGTTGTGGTACAGCATATCTCCAGCCTACCTTGTGTAATGCATCGTCTGCCGCCGTTCCGATCGCTTGCCGCATGGTCTCCCGTGCGCATGCGGGACGGCGGCTGGGCTGTCAGCATGTGACGGTAGGCTTTGCGTTTGTAAAGACCCCAAACCATTCAATCCAGAAGGTGCATTGTGGCTGTATCCAAACTCGATGAAGTCGTATCCCTTGCCAAGCGTCGTGGCTTTGTTTTTCCCGCCGGTGAAATCTACGGCGGAACCCGTTCCGCATGGGATTACGGTCCGCTCGGCGTGGCGCTGAAGGACAATATCAAGCGCGAATGGTGGCGCTCCATGGTCGTCACCCGTGGCGACGTGGTGGGCGTAGACACCTCCATCATCCTGCCGACTCCGGTGTGGGTCGCGTCCGGCCACGTGGCCGTCTTCAACGATCCGCTGGTGGAATGCCTTAACTGCCACAAGCGCCAGCGTTCCGACAAGCTTGAGGAATCCTACGCCGAGAAGCATGGAGACAAGCTGCCGGAGAACGGCATGGCCGACATCGTGTGCCCCGACTGCGGCACCCGCGGCAAGTGGACCGAACCGCGCGACTTCAACATGATGCTGCGCACCCACCTCGGCCCGGTCGAGGACGAGAACTCCCTGCACTACCTGCGTCCGGAAACCGCACAGGGCATCTTCGTGGACTTCAAGAATGTGATGACCTCCTCCCGTAAGAAGCCGCCGTTCGGCATCGCCAACATGGGCAAGTCCTTCCGTAATGAGATCACCCCGGGCAACTTCATCTTCCGTACCCGTGAGTTCGAGCAGATGGAGATGGAATTCTTCGTCAAGCCCGGCGAGGACGAAGCCTGGCACCAGTACTGGATCGACGCCCGCACCCAGTGGTACCTCGACCTCGGCGTCAATCCGGAGAACCTGCGCCACTACGAGCATCCGAAGGAGAAGCTGGCCCACTATTCGAAGCGCACCGTCGACATCGAATACAAGTTCGGCTTCCAGGGCTCCGATTGGGGCGAGCTCGAAGGCATCGCCAACCGTACCGACTTCGACCTGTCCGCGCACGCGGAGCACTCCGGCGAGGACCTGAGCTACTTCAACCAGGCCACCGGCGAAAAGTACGTGCCGTACGTCATTGAGCCGGCCGCCGGCCTGACCCGTTCCCTCATGTGCTTCCTCGTCGACGCCTACGACGTGGACGAGGCTCCGAACACCAAGGGCGGCGTGGACAAGCGCACCGTCCTGCACCTCGACCCGCGTCTGGCTCCGGTCAAGGCCGCCGTGCTGCCGCTGAGCAAGAAGCCGGACCTGCAGTCCGTGGCCCAGAAGCTCGCCGCCGACCTGCGTCAGAACGAATGGATGATCGACTACGACGAAGCCGGAGCCATCGGCCGTCGCTACCGCCGTGAGGACGAGATCGGCACTCCGCTGTGCGTCACCGTCGACTTCGACACCCTTGACGACCAGGCCGTCACCATCCGTGAACGCGACACCATGCAGCAGGAGCGCGTCAGCCTCGACAAGGTGGCCGACTACATCGCCGAGCGTATCGGCGAGAAGCGCGTCAGCGTGCCGCAGATGCCGGTCGAAATGGGCGGCGAGGCTTGGCCTGAGTCCGTCAAGATCGCCGAAGCCGGTGGCCTGTACTGATCGCCCCGAATCGGTCATATCGAACGGAACAAGTCTGACCTATGCCAGATAGCATTGTGAATGCCTACGAGGAATCCGACGTGCTCGACCCGCGTACCGACGCGGAACGGCCGTCGGTTCCTCCCGTTATAAAGCCCGTTGATTTGGGTCCGGTGCACGTCGAAACGCCGGTGGTGCTTTCGCCTATGGCGGGCGTCACCAACTGGCCGTTCCGCGTGATCTGCGAAAGCTACGGTCCCGACGGTCTGTACGTGGCGGAAATGATCACCGCGCGCGCATTGGTGGCCCGCAATCCGAAAGCCCTGCGCCTATGCCGTTTCGCACCCAGCGAGAAGATTCGCTCGCTGCAGCTGTACGGCGTCAATCCCTCGATTGTGGAGCAGGCCGCGAAAATCGTCATCGACGAGAACATGGCCGACCATGTCGACCTCAACTTCGGCTGCCCGGTGCCCAAGGTGACGCGTCGTGGCGGCGGTTCCGCGCTGCCATGGAAGACGGACCTGTTCCGTGAGATCATCCAACGCGTGGTCAAGGTGTGCGACGCGGCCAACGTGCCGGTCACGGCCAAAATCCGCGTCGGCATCGACCATGAACACGAGACGTTCCTCGAAGCCGGGCACATCGCGCAGGAGGAAGGCTGCAAGGCCGTCACCCTGCACGCGCGCACCACCGCCGAATATTACGGTGGGCATTCCGATTGGTCCCGCATCGGCGAGCTGGTTTCCGAGCTTGATATTCCCGTCTTCGGCAACGGGGATATTTGGGGTGCCAACGACGCGTTGGCGATGGTCGCCGAAACCGGTTGCGCGGGTGTTGCGATCGGCCGCGGCTGCCAAGGCCGTCCATGGTTGTTCGCCGACATCAAGAACGCGTTCGCCGGCAGTGACGAGCGCGTCGACCCCACGCTGGGCGACGTGTGCCGCGTGATCGAACGGCATGCCGAACTGCTGACCGAATTCTATGATGGCGACGAGCGGATGGCCGTGCATGACCTGCGCAAGCACGTCGCGTGGTATCTGAAGGGCTTCCCCGTGGGCGGTTCCACACGCCGTGCGTTCATGGAATGTGAAAATCTTGAGGATGTCCGGCGCGAGATAGGCAGACTCGACCCGAACATTCGGTTCCCAGAACGCATCGCCGACAAGCCAAGGGGGCGCGTGCGCTTCGCCAAAAAGGTGCATCTGCCTTACGGATGGTTGGAATCCCGGGAAACCACGCACGAGGAGCGTGAGGCGCTGTTCGGGGATGACCCGATGGATGCCAGCTACTAAAGCCCGTCACGCATGTTCGAAGAGCCGTGTACAAATGACTGAAGGGGTCAACGCAGGCAGAATGAACATGCTGACAGCAAAAAAGTGAAAAAACGGTGGTACACGCCTGGAAAAGTGCGCGTATCATCGGCGCGATTGCGATAGAGTTGTGCATGTACGTGAGTGAACAGGAGACAATGGTGAGCGAGATTGCCCAGACTGACAATTTCAACGACAAGACCAACATCAAGGTCGTCGGTGTCGGTGGAGCCGGCGGCAACGCTGTCAATCGCATGATTACTGAAGGTCTTCAAAGCGTCGAATTTATTGCGATCAACACTGATGCAAAGGATCTGCTGCGTTCCGACGCAGATGTCAAAATCTCGCTGAACGATGCCTCCAGCCGTGGTCTGGGCGCTGGCGCCGACCCGGAGAAGGGTGCCAAGGCAGCGCAGGATCATCAGTCCGACATCGAAGAGGCGCTTAAGGGATCCGACATGGTGTTCGTCACCTGTGGTGAGGGCGGTGGCACCGGAACCGGCGCCAGCCCGATCGTGGCGCGTGCCGCCCATCAGCAGGGGGCATTGACCATCGCTGTGGTCACCCGTCCGTTCAGCTTCGAAGGCCCGCAGCGTTCCGCTTCCGCGGCGCTTGGCATCGAGAACCTGCGCAAGGAAGTCGACGCGCTGATCGTCATTCCGAACGACCGACTGCTGGAACTGTCCGACCGCACCATTGGCATCGTCGACGCGTTCAAGACCGCCGACACCGCACTGCTGGCCGGCGTGCAGGGCATCACCGACCTGATTACCTCGAATTCGTACATCCACGTTGATTTCAACGATGTCAACGCGATTCTGCGTGGTGCCGGCACCGCGCTGTTCGGCATCGGTTCCGCTCGGGGAGAGGACCGCGCCACGCAGGCCGCGGAAATCGCCATCAGCTCGCCGCTGCTGGAGGAAAGCATCGAGGGTGCGCATGGCGCACTGATCAACATCGCCGGTCCGACCGACCTGAAGCTGCAGGAAGCCGCAGCCGCGGTCGCGCTGGTGCAGAAGGCCATCCATCCGGAAGCGCAGATCATCTGGGGCCTGTCCCTGGACGACGCCTACGGCGACGAGGTGCGTGTCACCGTCATCGCGGCAGGTTTCGATGCCAATTCTAAGAAGCCCGACCAGCCGGCCGAAGAAAAGCCGGCCGCGGCCAAGGAAAACACGGTACCGCTGTCCGCGTTGTCCGCCGGCGTGCAGGCTCCCGCCCAGCAGCCGCAGCCGGTGCAGACTCCGGCGGTGCCGCAGGTGCAGCCGCTGTCCAGCTACATTCCGTCCACTCCGGACCAGAACGTCGCCTCGTTCGACCAGACCACCGAGCATGAAGTGGTTTCGGCTAACGATCCGGGCGACCTCGATATTCCGGATTTCCTGCGCTAAAGTCAACGCGTAGACGCGAAAGGAACATACATGGCAGGTTTCATGAAGAACGCGATGTCGTACTTGGGAATGTCCGACGTCGCCGAGGGCGAGGATGATTTCGAGGATGACGTCGACACCGGCGAGACCTCGTTCGATTCGGATCATTCCGTCACCCCGATGCCTTCCTCTTCGGCTTCCGCTTCCACGCCGTCCGCTCCGCGTGAGCAGTCCAACCCGTTCCAGGGGGGTAGAGTGAGCCGCATCACCACCATCCATCCGAAGACCTATGACGATGCGCAGATGGTCGGTCGCGCCATTCGTGACGGCATTCCGGTGGTGCTGAACCTGACAGGTGTGGCCGAAGCCGTGGCATACCGCATCGTCGACTTCTCCGCCGGTGTGGTGTTCGGCGTGCGCGGCTCCATCGAACGTGTCACTCCGCGCGTGTTCCTGCTGAGCCCGGCCCAAGTGAACATCAAGGTCGAGGAGCCTGAAGACAAGGGTCCGGCCCACGACCTGTTCGCCGACTGAGCCGTGTAGCACAGAGCAAGCACAAATCAGACGATTATGCCCCCACCGAAAGCGGGGGCATCTTGTTATGCGCGCTTGATACAGTTGCAACGTGATTCTCTCGATAATTGGTAGCGTCGTCCATTTTCTGGTCAACGCCTATATCCTGGTGCTGTTCGTCCGCATGATTCTCGACTGGGTGTTGGCATTGTCGCCGACGTGGCGGCCAAGCGGAATCGTGGCCTCGTTGTTCGACGCCATCTACCAGCTGACGGAGCCGCCGTTAAGGTGGTTGCGGCAGTATATTCGTCCCGTTCCGCTCGGACCGATCTATTTTGACGTCGCGTATCTTGTGCTTTATTTCGTTCTTGTGGTCATTGATTTCCTTATTTAGCACCTCTAAAAAACCGTTTTTCCGCAAAATATCTATGGTTTCGTGCTAGAGTCGAACACTGAAAGCAACAACAGTAAGGCATCAAGCCCAAAGCGAGGTGTAAGGATTTATGGCTCTGTTGACGCCGAAAGATATTAGGGAGCATACTTTCCAGACCGTAAGGTTCAAGGAAGGCTATGACGTCGATGAAGTCGATGACTTCCTCGATCAGGTAACCGAGACGGTGGAAGCCCTTGGCAAGCAGGCAGTTGCCGGCGGACAGGCCACGCAGTCTCTTGGCCCGGATGTCGCAGGACTCAATTCCAAGATTTCCGAGTTGAATGCTCAGATCCAGTCCCTGCAGCAGGAGAACGCGACGCTGAAGTCCGCCTCCGAGCAGGCAGCTGGTGCGGGAGACCAGGCCGCTCAGGCCGCTCAGGCCGCGGCCGCCAAGCTTTCCGAGGCAGAGGAAAGCAATCGTGCGCTGTCTTCCCAGAACGAGCAGCTCAAGGGGCAGATCGATCGTCTGTCCGCGCAGGTCGATCAGCTCACCGCCCAGGCAGCCGAAGCGGCCGGTCAGGCCGACCTTGGCGAGCAGCTTACCGCCGTGCAGCACGAGCGTGACACGTTCCGCGCACAGACCGAGGACCTGTCCCGTCAGCTGGCATCGGCCCAGGAGCAGGTGGTCGTGGCTCAGCGTCAGAAGGAGCAGATCGATCAGCTCACCGCAAAGCTTCAGGAAGCGCAGGACCAGGTCGCTCAGGCCCAGCAGCTCACTCAGAAGCATGCTGCCCAGTCCCAGCAGCAGGATGCCCAGGTGAAGCAGCAGGTCATGCAGATCCAGCAGCTTGCCCAGCAGCTGAAGGATTCCCAGATTCGCGAGGCACAGCTGCGCGAACAGGTCGCCAAGTCCGAGCCGAGCACCGAAACCGGCAGCCTGCAGAAGATCGCAGGTGCCGCGGCAAGCGCCAATACCGAGCCGGAGCGCGCCACCGCCATGCTGACGCTGGCCATGCAGCTGCACGACCAGTACGTCGACAAGGGCAAGGCCAAGGCCAAGGAGATCACCGAGGAAAGCCAGCGCAAGTACGAAGAGATCATCGGCAGCGCCAACGACTACTCCAACCGCACTCGTTCCGAGGCTGACCAGTACTCCACCGACACCCGCGCCAACGCCGACAACTACCTGTCCGGCAAGACCTGGGATGGCGATGCCTATTTGGCACAGAAGCAGCAGGATGGCGATGCGTACCTGAACCAGAAGACCGAGGAGGGCGACGCCTACCTTGCGCAGAAGACCGAGGAAGGCAATGCCTATCTGGCCGGCAAACAGCAGGATGGCGACGCTTATCTGGAGCAGAAGCAGCAGGAAGGCGACGCCTACTTCGCGCAGAAGCAGGAAGAGGGCGACGGCTACCTGGCTCAGAAGACCCAGGACGCCGACACGTACTTCTCCGACAAGCACACCGAGGCCGACAACTACGAAGCCGAAGTGCAGAAGCGCGCCTTCGACTACGATTCGAAGACCCGTACCGCTGCCGACGATTACGCCCAGCAGGTCCGCGACAACCTCGAGACCCAGACCAAGGTCATCGAAGGCAACATCAAGGGCCTCAAGCAGTTCGAAACCGAATACCGTGCACGACTCACCGACTTCCTCGGCCAGCTCGTCAACCAGGTGTCCGATACGAACAACTACGACCAGGACCCTCAGGACAACAACGACTGAGATTAGCCTGTGTCTGACATCATGAAGAATGATCAAAGACGGCTGCGCGACCGCGTGGCCGTCTTTGCGTGTATTGCGATCGCGGCGATCGCGATTGACCAGCTCACCAAGATGTGGGCTTTGTCCGCATTGGCCGATGGCCGTACCATACGCGTGATTCCCGGCCTGCTTTCGTTGACATTGGTGCGTAATCCAGGCGCCTCGCTCGGCATGGGCTCCGGCATGACGTGGCTGATTTCCCTGCTGGCGATGGCGGCCTGCGTGGCGTTGGTCGTACTTGCCGTCCGCACCATTTCCATGAAATGGACGGTGCTGTTCGCCTTCGCCTTCGCAGGAGCGTTCGGCAACCTCATCGACCGCGTCATCTACGCGGAAGGGTTCCTCAACGGCAAGGTCGTAGATTTCCTGAACTACGGATGGTCCATCGGCAACGTGGCGGACATCTTCCTCATGCTCGCGGGCGTTGCGGCGGTGCTGCTGCTGTTCCTCGGGGAACCGTTCAGCCAAAAGGACCTTGACGAGGCCAACGGCAAGACGCTTGGTGATGATGCGAACGCAACCGACGACGGGACGAAAGCAGCATGAGCCGTCTCGTACCCGCTCCCGACGCGCTCGTCGGCAAACGATTCGACGTCGCGGTCGCCAAAATGCTTGGCATTTCCCGGGCCAAGGCGGCCGACCTCATCGAAAGCGGACAGGCGCGCGTGCTCGGCAGGGACATTTCCAAATCGTCGACCCTGCAGGCAGGCGAAACCGTAGAATTCGACATCGTCGAGGAACGGTCCGAACCGGAACCGATCGCCCATGACATGGCCGTCGTCTATGAGGACGACGATGTGGTCGTGGTGGACAAGCCGGTCGGCGTTGCCGCGCACGCATCCGTCGGATGGACCGGTCCGACGGTGCTTGGCAGCCTGATCGACAGGGGAGTGCACATCACGTCATATGGCGCGGCAGGCCGTCAAGGCATCGTGTCACGACTCGACGTGGGCACATCGGGACTGATGCTCGTATGCAAGTCCGATCTTGCGTACGTGGAGATGCGCCGGCAGTTCGCCGAACATGAGGTCGTCAAAACATATCACGCACTCGTGCAGGGCAATCTCAAAGAAGACAAAGCCACCATCGAAGCGCCGATCGGACGCGCCAAAGTCTCCGACTTCCGCTTCTGCGTGACACCGGCCGGCAAAGAGGCCATCACGCATTGGGACGTGATGGAACGTTTCGGCGAAGCCACGCTCGTATCCGTGAACCTGGAAACCGGCCGCACCCATCAGATCCGCGTGCATTTCTCATCCATCGGGCATCCGTTGGCGGGGGACGCCATGTACGGCGCGAATCCGCAGCTGAGCGAGGCGCTTGGCCTTGAACGGCAATGGCTGCACGCCATGCAATTGGAATTCCGCCATCCGCGTACGCACGTGTGGACCACGGTGAAATCGCACTATCCCGCCGACCTGCAGCATGCGCTTGACGTGATGCGCGCACGGCACGCCGACCAGTCCCTATAAAAGTGTGGCCGGACGGCCAGAAACGACTCCACGCCGTCATGAAGCCCAGCTAAATTGGAACGCATGGCTACTTCCGCAAATTTCGTGCAACTGCATAATCACACGCATTATTCGCTGCTCGACGGCGCATCGAAAATACCGGATCTGGTCAAGCGCGCCAAGGAACTGGGCATGCCGGCCGTCGGCATCACCGACCACGGCAACATGCATGGCGCGTATGAGATGTGGAGCGCCGCGGTCAACGCCGGCATCAAGCCGATCATCGGCATCGAAGCCTATGTGACGCCGGAAACCGCACGTCAGGACCCCACCCGTGTGAGCTGGGACACCAACTGGAATCCGGATCTGGATCCGCTGCATCGCCGCCGTAACCCGGATGATGTGTCCGGCGGCGGTGTCATCACCCACCTGACCATGTGGGCAGAAAACGACGAAGGCCTCGTCAACCTCATGAAAGCCTCCACCGACGCGAACCTTGAAGGCCGAGTCATGCGCTATCCGCGTATGGATAAGGAAATCCTCGCCAAATATTCGAAAGGCATCATCGCCTCGTCCGGCTGCCCGTCGGGCATCATCCAGACTCGTCTGCGACTGGGCCAGTTCGATGACGCGTTGCGTGCCGCCGGCGAATTCCAAGACATTTTCGGCCGCGATAATTTCTACATCGAATTCATGGACCACGGCCTGAAAATCGAAAAGCAAGTGACCGACGGGCTGCTCGACATCGCAAAAAAGCTCAACGCGCCGCTGCTGGCCACCAACGATTCCCATTACACGCGTGCCGAAGACGCCGGCGCGCAGGACGCCATGCTGTGCATCAACTCCGGCTCCACGCTGGACGAGCCGGGCCGATTCAAATTCGACGGCACCGGCTACTACATCAAATCCGCCGAGGAAATGCGCGAACTGTTCAAAGACCTTCCCGAAGCGTGCGACAACACGTTGGAGATCGCCGAACGCTGCAACGTCATGTTCGACGATCATGAAGACGGCGCGTTCATGCCGCAATTCGACTGTCCGGAAGGCTGGGACGAGACGTCGCTGTTCCTGAAGAAGGTCGAGGAAGGCCTGGAACGCCGGTACAACGGCAAGCCGTCGCTCGAAGTGCTGCGGCAGGCCGACTACGAATGCGGCGTGATCTGCCAGATGCAGTTCTGCGGCTACTTCCTCGTCGTGGCCGACTACATCAACTGGGCGAAGGCCCACGGCGTGATGGTGGGGCCGGGCCGTGGCTCCGCCGCAGGCGCCATGGTCGCGTATGCGATGGGCATCACCGAACTTGATCCGCTTGAACACGGTCTGATCTTCGAACGATTCCTCAATCCGGAACGTGTCTCACTGCCTGATATCGACGTCGACTTCGACCCGGACGGTCGTGGACGCGTGCTCGACTACGTGGGTGAGAAATACGGACGTGACAAAGTGGCGCAGTGCGTGATCTACGGCACCATCAAAACCAAGCAGGCGCTGAAGGACTCCGCCCGCATCATGGGATACGACTTCTCCGTCGGAGACAAGATCACCAAAGCCCTGCCTCCCGCACAGACCGGCGGCAAGGACATTCCGCTGCACGACATCTTCGACCCAAGCGCGAAACGATACGCGGAAGCACGCGAATTCCGCGAACTGTACGATTCCGACCCGGACGCGAAACGCATCACGGACGAGGCGATGGGCATCGAAGGTCTGATTCGTCAGACCGGTGTGCACGCCTGCGCCACCATCATGGGCAGCGAGCCGATCACCAACACGTCGCCGCTGCTGGAACGTACCGACGGCACCGTCACCACCACGCTCGAATACCATACGTGCGAAACGCTCGGTCTGGTCAAGATGGACTTCCTCGGACTTTCCAACTTGACGGTGATCCGAGACACCCTGAACAACATCGAGGCGAACGGCAAGGAACGCATCGACCATACGAAGATTCCGCTGGACGACCGCCCCACCTACGACCTGCTGTCCCGTGGCGACACGCTCGGCGTGTTCCAGCTCGATTCCGACGGCATGCGCTCGCTGCTGAAAACGTTGAAGCCGAACAACTTCAACGATATTTCCGCACTGATCGCGCTGTACCGTCCAGGTCCGATGGATATGGATTCGCACACCAACTATGCGAAGCGCAAGAACGGTCTGCAGAAGATCACGCCAATCCACCCCGAAGTGGCCGAACCGCTTAAGGAAGTGCTCGACGAGACCTACGGTCTGATCGTCTACCAGGAGCAGGTGCAGTCCGCGGCGCGAATCCTCGCCGGCTATTCGCTGGGCAAGGCAGACGTGCTGCGTCGAGCGATGGGCAAGAAGAAGCCGGAAGTGCTGGCCAAGGAGAAGATTCCGTTCTTCGCCGGCATGAAGGAGCATGGATATTCCGAAGAGGCCGCGCAGGCCGTGTGGGACATCCTCGTGCCGTTCTCCGGCTACGCGTTCAACAAGGCGCATTCGGCCGCATACGGTTTGATCTCCTACTGGACCGCGTATCTGAAAACGCATTATCCGGTGGAGTTCATGGCCGCCCTGCTGCAAGGCGCCAGCACGAACAAAGACAAGACCGCGCTGTACCTGGGCGAGGCGCGACGCATGGGCATCCAGGTGCTTTCTCCGGACGTGAACGAGTCGGTGTACGAGTATTCGGCAGTCGGCGACGTCGTGCGATTCGGCCTCGGCGCCATCCGCAACGTCGGCAAGAACGCGGTCGATGCGATCATCGCGGAACGTGAGAACGGCCACGGCAAGTACGTGAACTTCACCGATTTCATCAAACGCGTGCCGTTGGAGGCGCTGAACAGGCGATTGGTGGAATCGCTGATCAAGGCCGGCGCGTTCGACTCGATCGACCCGAACCGTCGTGCGCTGTTCACCATCCACGAAACGGCCATCAATTCGGTCGTCGGCCTGAAACGCAAGCAGGCGGAAGGCCAGTTCGACCTGTTCGCCGACCTGGACGATTCCAAAGAGAACGATTCCGCCATGGGAGACGCCATGGTGCAGGTGCCCGACGTGGAGGAGTGGGACAAGAAAACCAAGCTCAACTTCGAACGTGAGATGCTTGGCCTGTACGTGTCCGACCATCCGTTGAGCGGCATGCAGTCGATTCTGGTGTCGTTGCGCGAAATGTCGATAGCGCACCTGATCGACCGCGCGGGAAGCATGCCGGACGGCCAGCAGGTGACGATCGCGGGCCTGATCACGAACGTGGACCGCCGCGTGTCGAAAAAGGGCAATCCGTGGGCCATCGTAACCGTCGAGGATTTGGAAAGTTCCATCCAATGCATGTTCTTCGGCAAGGTGTACGAGGCCGCCGCGCCCGAGCTCGCCGTCGACACCGTGGTACAGATCCGCGGCCAGGTGGAGAAGCGCGATGAGACAGTGAGCATGCGCGCCACCGAATTCACCGTGCCGACGTTGGAGGCGCAGGATGAACGTCCGCTGACGATTGTGCTGCCGCCGATCGCGCTCGACCAGTCGCATGTGCGGCGGCTCGGGCAGATTCTGACCAGCCATCCCGGCCCATGCGAGGTGAAACTGGCGTTGATGGACGACAAAGGCAACGCCAAGGTGCTGACGTTCGGAGACCGGTTCCGCGTCAAACGCGACACGTCGCTGTTCGCCGAAATCAAGATTCTCTTCGGACCGAGCTCGCTTCCGTTGGCCTGAGCGGTTTGACCTGAACAGGTTTTTGATTGCCGGCCGATGCTGAATGGCGTCGACCGGCATATATTTTTCGCGGAAATCGGCATGGCATGGAAAACGGCGGATCTGCGTGTCTCACAATGCGGCTGAATGTGAGACGACGGGACGTTCTCGTGACTTGGCGTTGTTACCATGGGGCGTTATGAGCGAAGAAAACTATATGCGAATCATTGACCTGCGCGGCAAGAAGCTGACCCGAGCTGAAATGCTGGAAGCCATGCCCCGCGCCGAGATGGGCACCAACGAGGCCACTGAGCTCGTACAGCCGATTCTCGATGATGTGAAGGCCCGCGGCGCTGCGGCCCTGCGCGACTTCGCGGAGAAGTTCGACCATATCCGTCCCGAGCATCTGCGTGTGCCGGTCGAGGCCATGAAGGCCGCCGTCGACGAGCTCGATCCGGAAGTGCGCGCCGCCATCGAGGAATCCGTGCGCCGCTGCCGCGCCGTATCCGCATCCCAGGTGCCGGCCCCGTTCCACACCGACCTGGCCGAAGGCGCGCGCGTCGCCGAACGTTGGATTCCGGTGCAGCGCGTCGGCCTGTACGTGCCGGGAGGCAAGGCCGTCTACCCGAGCTCCGTCATCATGAACGTGGTGCCGGCGCAGGCCGCAGGCGTCGAATCGCTGGCCATCGCCACCCCGCCGAGCCGCAGCAACTCCGACGGCCTGCCGGACAAGACCATCCTCGCCACCTGCGCCATCCTCGGCGTGGACGAGGTGTACGCGGTCGGCGGCGCTCAGGCCATCGCCATGTTCGCTTACGGCGCCAAGGGCTCCGAACCGCAGGACGGCGAGATTCTGTGCGATCCGGTGGACAAGATCACCGGCCCGGGCAACATCTTCGTCGCCACCGCCAAGCGCATGGTCTCCGGCATCGTCGGCATCGACGCCGTCGCCGGTCCGACCGAAATCGCCATCATCGCCGACAAGGGCGCCAACCCAAGCTGGCTCGCCGCCGATCTGATCGGCCAGGCCGAACATGACGAGCTCGCCGGTTCCGTGCTTATCACCGACAGCGAAGACATCGCCGACAAGGTGCAGGAAAGCCTCAAGTACCGCGTGCCTCGCACCGAGCACGCCGAGCGCGTCAACACGTCGCTGCGCGGCCGCCAGTCCGGCATCATCCTCACAGACGGCATCGAACAGTCCATCGACGCGGCCAACGCGTACGCGGCCGAACACCTTGAAGTGCAGACCGCTGATCCGGATGCCGTGATCGCCAAGATCCGCAACGCCGGCGCCATCTTCCGTGGCCCGTACTCCCCGGTTCCGCTGGGCGACTACATGTCCGGTTCCAACCACGTGCTGCCGACCTCCGGCACCGCGCGCTTCGCCGCCGGCCTCGGCGTGCACACCTTCATGAAGCCGGTCGAAGTCATCGAATACGACGAGCAGGGACTGAAGACCCTCGCCGTCCGTGTGAACGCCTTCGCCGTCTCCGAAGATCTGCCGGCACACGGCGAATGCGTGCTGAGCCGCTTCATCGACGACCCGTACAACAAGGCGACCATCAAGGAACAGGAAGAGCAGGCCGGCCTCCGATGAGCGAGACTTCCAGCAACGCGATTCCGGCATATCTGCCGCTGCGCAACGACCTGATCGGCGAAGAACCGTACGGCGCGCCGCAGCTCGACGTGCCGGTGTGCCTCAACGTCAACGAGAATCCGTACGCGCCCGAACCGGCCGTGGTGGAAACCATCGCCCAGCGTGTCAAGGAGATCGCCCCGACGCTCAACCGCTATCCGGACCGCGAGCATATCGAACTGCGCAAGGCTTTCTCCACATATCTGGAACGCGAATCGGGCGTGAGGCTCAGCGTCGACCAGGTGTGGGGCGCCAACGGCTCCAACGAGATCATGCTGCAGCTGTTCCAGGCGTTCGGTGGCCCCGGCCGCATCTCGCTCGGCTGCGATCCGACGTACTCCATGTATCCGGAATACGCGCGCGACACGTTCACCACGTGGAAGCTTGCGCACCGCAACGCCGATTTCACGCTTGACGTGGACGCCACCATCAAGGCGATCGAAGACGTCAAGCCGGCCATGATCGTGCTCACCAGCCCGAACAATCCGACCGGCACCCCGCTCAAGCCGGAAGATCTGAAGCGCGTGCTCGAAGCCGCCCGTACCGCCGAAGTGGCAGGCGCCGCCGAAGGCGTGCATCCGGTGGTCGTGGTGGACGAGGCGTACATCGAATTCCGAGATCCGGGCACGCCCACCGCGCTGGAACTCATCGGCGAATACGAAAACCTCGCCGTCAGCCGCACCATGAGCAAGGCGTTCGCCTTCGCCGGCGCACGCGTCGGCTACCTGGCCGCCAACAAGGGCATCATCGACTGCGTGCGCATCGTGCGCATGCCGTACCACCTGTCCGCCGTCACCCAGGCCGCCGCCCTCGCCGCGTTCGAACACACCGACGAACAGCTGAGCCGCGTGGCGCACCTGCGCGAAACCCGCAACGCCACCTCCGCATGGCTCAAGGAGCAGACCTACAAGGGCCAGCCGCTCGAAGTGGCCGAAACCCAGTCGAACTTCATTCTCTTCGGCGGCCATTTCGACGACCGCGACCGCATCTTCGACGAACTGTTGAAGCGCGGCGTGCTCATCCGCGTCGTCGGTCCGGAAGGCTGGATGCGAGTGTGCATGGGCACCGACGAGGAAATGGCACGGTTCCGTGAGGCGTTGGTCGAAGTGCTGCGCATCGTGGAACAGGGCTGAACAAGCCGGAACGCAAGCTGGGATACTGTCCGGAACGGAAGTTCGTGACAGTATCCGGCAATAAGCTTGAAACAGAACAGAATCGCGGTGGCTGCGGAAGACGCAACCACCGCAATCGCAATATCGTAGCTGTAATATCGCAACTGCAACATCGCAAAAGGAGTCGCAACATGGCACGTACTGCAACCATCGTTCGTGAAACCAGCGAATCCAAGGTGGAGCTGAGTCTCAACCTCGACGGAACCGGCAAAACCGACATCGACACATCCGTGCCGTTCTACAATCACATGATGACGGCGCTCGGCAAGCATTCGCTGATCGACCTGAAAATCAAAGCCACCGGGGACACCGACATCGACGCGCACCACACCGTCGAAGACATCGCCATCGTATTCGGCGAGGCTCTGAAGCAGGCCCTCGGAGACAAGCGTGGCATCCGCCGTTTCGCCGACGCCACCGTGCCGCTCGACGAGGCACTCGCCAAAGCCGTCGTCGACATTTCCGGCCGCCCGTACTGCGTGTGCACCGGAGAGCCGGAAGGCTTCGAATACTGCATGATTGGCGGGCATTTTACCGGTTCGCTCGTTCGCCACGTCATGGAATCCATCGCCATGCATGCCGGCATCTGCCTGCACCTGCACGTGATTTCCGGCCGCGACCCGCACCACATCGCCGAAGCCGAATTCAAGGCTTTGGCCCGCGCATTGCGTTTCGCCATCGAACCCGATCCGCGCGTCGACGGCATTCCCAGCACGAAGGGCGCGCTGTGATGTCCGACGACAAGGACGATTTGAACGGTTTCGACGGCTTGGGGAAGACCAACGACGACGGCATGCATTTCAGCGAAGAGGAGCTGGAAGCGGCCATGGCCGGCTTCGAAAAGGAATTCCAGGACGAGGAAGCTGCCCAACAGAACGATGCTCCCGCGCAGGTGCCATTCGATCAGCCGGATGAGACGGTTAATTCCGATGCGTCTTCCGACGAATCGCAGGACGGCCTGCAATCGAAGGAAGCCGACGCGGTACTGTCCGAAGCCGAGAACTCGCTGTCATTCGACGACGAGTTGCAGGGACTGCTGGGCAACCGTGCGAAAGTCGCGGTGATCATCACCCGACTTGCCTCCGCACGCCTGTTCGCCGCGTTCTGCCAACTGTCCGACATCTCCGCGCAATGCCTCGCCTCACCGCAAGGCGCGGTCGCTGTATTACGCAATCTCGACGGCGATGGCCCGGAAGCGGCCATCAAAGATCTGACCACCGTGGTCTCCGGCATGCCTGCCGTCCTCGCGATCAACCGTGCGGACAAGCTCGAGGCGACGATGTACCTGCAAGGCAAGGTCGGCCAGACGTTCGCGCCACCGGTGCTGCTCACCTCCACCGCGCCGTTCGTCGAAGACCTGCTGCTGGGCATCACCGACGTTCAGGGGGTGCGTGATTCCGGCGTGGAAACCGTCGATTCCGCAAGCCTGACCCGTGATGACGCCATGAAGATCCTCGCCGAGCACACGCGATTTGGTCGTGGTTCGTCAAGCATCGAATAAGTTTTTCCCCGAAGGATGGATTCTTCGGCAAGCAAAAGAAGGAGAGCGCCCATGACTTCCGTGGTGGTGTTCGATTACGGTTTCGGCAACGTGCGTTCCATGGTGCGCGCGCTGGCCAATCTCGACCTCGACGTGACCCTCACGTCCGACCATCGTCAGGCTCTGGAAGCCGACGGACTGGTGGTGCCGGGTGTGGGCGCGTTCGGCGCATGCATGGAAGGACTGAAAAGCGTCGGCGGAGACAGGGTCATCAAAGACCGTCTGCGCGCCGGCCGCCCGGTGCTCGGCGTCTGCGTGGGCGAGCAGATCATGTTCGAACGTGGCATGGAACATGGCGACGGCACGCCCGGTCTCGGTCTGATCAAGGGCGATGTCGAGCTGCTCGACGCCGACGTGGTGCCGCACATGGGTTGGAACACCGTCGAAGCGCCGGAAGGTTCCGTGCTGCTCAAGGGCGTGGAGAACGAACGATTCTATTTCGTGCACTCCTTTGCCGCGATGAGCGCTTCGCCTGCCGACACCTCCGCCGACCAGCTGGACTTCGGCGACGCGGAAGAGCATGTGACGTGGTGCACCTACGGGCGCAGCCGATTCGTGGCCGCCTACGAACGTGGACCGTTGTTCGCCACGCAGTTCCATCCGGAGAAATCCGCCGAAGCCGGCGCGCAGCTGCTGCGTAACTGGGTTGCGACGTTCTGAACGCGGATTCGCGCAAGGCAATCGCAAAATCGCAAAATCGTAAATTCAAATCGGTAATCGCAAGATCCGTTGAACGGCCGAAAACCGTTCAACGCAACGAAAGGTATGACATGTCTTTGACGCTGCTTCCCGCCGTCGACGTCCGTGATGGCAAGGCCGTGCGCCTGCGCCAAGGCGAATCCGGCTCCGAAACCGACTACGGCTCCCCGCTGGAAGCCGCCCGCACGTGGGTGGAATCGGGTGCGGAATGGATCCACCTCGTCGATCTCGACGCCGCATTCGGCACCGGCAACAACCGTGACCAGCTGCGCGCCATCGTCAAGGAACTGGGCGACAAAGTCAACATCGAAATGTCCGGCGGCGTGCGCGACGACGCCTCGCTCGACGCGGCGCTCGAAGCCGGCGCGGCCCGCGTGAACATCGGCACCGCGGCTCTGGAGAACCCCGACTGGACCGCTTCCGTCATCAAGAAGTACGGCGACCGCGTGGCCGTCGGCCTTGACGTGCGCGGCCACACCCTCGCGGCCCGCGGCTGGGTGAAGGAAGGTGGCGACCTGTTCGAGACCATGAAGTTCCTCGACTCCGTCGGCTGCTCCCGTTACGTGGTCACCGACGTGGCACGCGACGGCATGATGAGCGGCCCGAACATTGAGCTGCTGCGCGAAGTGGCGTCCCGCACCGACGCGAAGGTCACCGCATCCGGTGGCATCTCCAAGCTCGACGACCTGCGCAACATCAAGGAGCTCGCCGAACTGGGCGTGGACGCCGCGATTCTCGGCAAATCGCTGTACGCGCGCGCCTTCACGCTGGAGGAAGCCCTCGAAGTCGCACGCTGACATGTCGCGACACGGCATGTGTTAACGACGTTCGTAACATGCGCATGGAACGATTGGACACTATGGATAAACAGCAAGAGTTTGCTTTGCGCACGGTCGAGGAACGCGACGTGCGCTTCATTCGTCTATGGTTCACGGATGTGTTGGGAACACTGAAGTCCGTGGCCATCGCGCCGGCGGAATTGGAAGCCGCATTCGAGGAAGGGCTCGGATTCGACGGTTCCGCCGTGGAAGGCCTCACCCGCGTGTCCGAAGACGATATGATCGTCAAGCCCGATCCGTCGACGTTCCAGATTCTTCCCTGGAGAGGTGGTCCTCAGGGCACCGCGCGTATGTTCTGCGACGTGCTCACGCCTGATGGTGAGCCGTCCTTGGGTGACCCGCGCCACGTGCTCAAGCAGGCGCTGGCCAAGGCCAAGGAGAAGGGGTTCACCTTCTACGTGCATCCGGAGATTGAATTCTATCTGTTTGAAAAGCAGGATGACTGGGCGCAGACTCCGAAGCCGATCGATGAGGGCGGCTACTTCGACCATGTGCCGCGCAGCCCCGGCATGGACTTCCGCCGCGCCACCGTCAACATGCTCGAACAGATGGGCATCTCGGTGGAATACTCGCACCACGAGGCGGGGCCAGGCCAGAACGAGATCGATCTGCGATATGCGGACGCGCTCACCACGGCCGACAACATCATGACCTTCCGCACCGTCGTCAAGGAGATTTCGCTGGAGCGAGGCATCCATGCCAGCTTCATGCCGAAGCCTCTCGCCGACGCTCCGGGCTCCGGCATGCACACGCACTTGAGCCTGTTCGAAGGTGACGCCAACGCGTTCTACGAGGCCGGGCAGGAATTCAACATGTCCGTCACCGCACGACAGTTCGCGGCCGGCATCCTGTACCACGCGGCCGAGATCTGCGCGGTCACCGACCAGTACGTCAACTCCTACAAGAGGCTGTGGGGCGGTGCCGAAGCGCCGAGCTACATCTGCTGGGGCCATAACAACCGTTCCGCGTTGCTGCGCATCCCGCAGTACAAGCCAGGTAAGGGCAACTCCGCCCGTATGGAATTCCGCGCGTTGGACCCGGTCGCCAATCCGTACCTCGCATACTCCGTGCTGCTGGCCGCCGGACTCGATGGCATCGACAAGCAGATGCAGCTGGGGGAGCCGACCAGTGATGACGTGTGGGAGCTCACCGACGCCGAACGCCAGGCCATGGGCATCCAGCCGCTGCCGGAATCGCTTGACGAGGCTCTGAAGATCATGGAGAAATCCGACTTCGTGGCGGATGTGCTCGGCGAGCATGCGTTCGAATACTTCCTGCGCAACAAGCATCAGGAATGGGATGAGTACCGCAAGCAGGTCACCCCGTTCGAGCTGAAGAAGTATCTGCCGAAGCTGTGATCGCGGACCATCGATAGAAAAAACGTCATACACGAGGCCGCCGTCCGGAACATAAACCGGGCGGCGGCCTTGCTCGTGCGTTTCGCACACGTCTATGGCGGAAAGGCCACGGGGAATCGGTGTCGGACTGGTCGAGGATATGCTCGAACGGCATATCCTCATTGGGATGCATCAGCCTCGCGGGCTGCCGAACATCGAATGGTAGATAATCGCGAAATTGCGGTTGCCGTATGACGAGCAGGAATCGCCTTCACCGGCCCCCGCTTCGAGCGCCGCGGCATTCGGCTGATACGGGGTGTATATGTACAGCAGCGCGGTCGCTCGGTTCTCGATGTACACGTTGCTGCCGCCGCAGCTGGCATTTGGATTGTACTGGATGTAATTGAGCCGTCCGGCATGGTAGCCGTAGCGTCCCTCGTGCCGAATATAGTACTGGTACCGTTTGGCCGCGCCGTACACCTGTTTGAAGAAGCCGGCATAGGTGGGGTCGCAGTTCGCATCATCCGGGCAGCTCAGGCCCATCGCCGCTTTGAATTGGAAATCGTTTGGATTGGTGGCCGTGAGCAGATGCTGCTCCTTTTGCAACACGGTGAGCAGCACCTTCTGGCTGATGCCGCATGCCTTGCCCGCCTTGTAGACAATCGCCGCCGCGCTTTCGTTCGGGCCACCATCATAAGCCTGGCAATATTCGTCCGCGGACTGCGATTCGGTGCTGAACGTCATGGACTTCAGGCATCGTTCGCCACTGCAGGCCACGCCCTGCTGTTCGATGATGGTGCTGACCTGCTGCTCGCTCAACGCATTGCCGTTGAAGAACGTGCCGTCGGAAATGATGTTGCCGGGATTGAAGTCGTATTGCGACTGCGACTGGCTTTGCGCGGTGAGCGCCTCGTTCACCTGCACGCGCCAGCCGATGAAGCGCACCGCCCCCACGATGATGGCGATCGCCGCGATCGCTGCCACGGTCGCGGTGGCGACCATGCCGATGCGTGCGATGGGATTCGCCTTCCGCCACATGGTGCGGAGATTCTTGAGATTGAGGGGCTTGCGATTGCGGGTTTTCCGTGCTTTGCGCGTGCTGTTCGTCTTGCGTGTCATCGTGCGTCATATTGTATCGCGCATGGCATAATGTTGCCTCGGATTGGTTACGTCAATCGATTGATGTCCCGGTGTGGAAGGGAGATGCGGCATGGCAAAGGAACGGTTCTTCAATCTTCCGGTGCTTATCCTGATCGCCTCGAGTTTCATGCTTGGCATGAGTGAATTCATCGTGGTGGGCATCCTGCCCGACATCGCAGCCGATCTGAAGATATCGGAGGTGACGGTCGGCAATCTGGTGTCCCTGTTCGCCTTCGTGTATGCGCCCGTCACCCCGCTCGGATCCGCGCTGTCGGCACGGTTCCCGCGATTCGCTACGCATCTGACGCTGATCGGCATATTCCTCGCAGGCAACATCCTATGCGCGTTCGCGCCCAACTACGCGGTTCTGGTGGTGGCGCGCATCATGATCGCCTTGGTATCCGGAACGTTGGTGGCTGTGGCTATGACGTACGCGCCCGATGTGACAACGGACAGATTCCGTACGAAATTCATCGCATGGGTGTTCTCCGGCTTCTCCATCGCATCCGTGGTGGGCGTGCCGGTCGGCACATGGGTGGCCAACACGTTCGGTTGGCGTTGGGCGTTCCATATGATCAATGTGCTCACCATTATGCTCATCGTCGGTATGGTCGTGGCGCTGCCGCGCAACAGCCACATCGTGAAGATCGGATTCCTGCCGCAGTTCCGCCTGTTCTTCGACCGCCGCATTCAGTTGGGCGTGCTCGACGTGGTGTGCGGCGCGGCCGCCAGCTACGTGTTCTACACATACCTGACTCCGATCATGCGCGATGAAGTGCATGTGCCTGAACAGTACTTGAGTGTCGGACTGGTGATCTTCGGCGCGGCCTGCCTGTGGAGCAACCTGTATGGCGGCAAGCTCGCGGACCGGGGCAGGGGAGTGGAGCCGCTGACGCACATCCGTCCCATCTACTGCGCCCATGCGGTGCTCATGGCATCGCTCGTTGTGGCGCATTGGGTGGCGGTGTTGGCGGCTGCGGTGCGTACGCCGTTGGCTGTGTTCGCCGGTGTGATGGTGGCGAGCCTGTTTGCGGGGTTGTTGATTCGGGAATCGCAGTTGTTCCGTTTCTTCAAGAAGCGTTGATGGGTTTGGAGAAACGGAACAATTCGTTGGGGTTGTTTTGGCTGGTGGCTAGGCGATGGCCTTTTTGATGCGTTGCAGGCTGATCGGTTTCGGCGTGCCGAGTTCCTGCGCCCAAAGGGATACGTAGAATTCCTCGAGCATCCAGCGCAAGGTCTCGGCCTGTTTCATGAGTGTTTCATGGCGTGGGCCGGCTGGTTCGCGTTGTGCTTTCGCCATGGTGTTATCGGCGAGTTGTTTGGCTTCGTCGGCTTCCCATGCCCAGCGCACATCGCGGTTCTTGTCGTTTTTCGCCTTGGCGAGGCGCAGCAGGTCGGCGTGCAGGTATCGTTCGATGGACGGCAATGCGTCCGGTGGCGTCTTGCCGATGAAACCGGGGAAGACGAGCGTGGCGATGTGCTCGCGGATCGACTGCAGCACGCTCAGCAGGGGCAGGTCGGCTTTGCCGGACACGGCTTTGTCGACTTCCGCATACCGTTTCAGTATGGCGATCACGTCATGCGCCACCGCATACACGGTGTCCTCGTACACTTCGCGCACGTCGAGCACTGCGTTGGCGAGCGCTTCGTCGTCGGGCAGCTGGTCCACGTTCGGCAGGAGTCGTTTGACGGCGGCCAATTGCAGGTCTTCGGTGAGTTCCTTCGTGGACTTGTAGGGGGCGGAGGCGAGCATGAGCGCTTCCGTGCCGAGCCAGCGTGAGGAGATGCGTTCACCGGGCAGGCGCAGCGTGTCGAGTGCACCTTGCCAGAGCATGGTGGCGCGTGCTTCGGTGGTTGCTCCCGCTTTGTTGAGCAGGTTGGCTTTTTCGACGATTTTGCCTTGGTCTCCGGCGTTTCGGGCTTGTTTCTCGACCATGTGGCGCGCGGACGCTTTGGCCTGCTCGGCGAATTCGCGTTGCAGCTCGACGAGTGATTTGCCGGTGCCGAGTGTTTTGACGGGGCCTCGCGCGTGCCGTCTGCCGTGCTGGTTCTTGCGGTTGGGTGGCAGCTGCTGTTCCACGGCGAAGGTCATGCGCAGGTATGGTGCGAGCTTGTTCCACAGTTCGCCAGTGAGGACTTCCGGGTGGATTTGCGCGCCGACGATGCTGATGGCCGCTTGGGTGAACGCGTGTGGCAGGTCGGGCCATGTGGCGACGCCATCCTCGTTTTCGGGGGCCAGGTTTGGTTTTTGCTGGCTTCCGGAGCCGGGTAGGTCGGGGTAGCGTTCGTCGATCCAGGCGCGGATCTTACGTGCCGTGTCCGGGGCGGGTACGAACTGTACGCGCAGGGTTTTCGGCAATGATTTGATCATGCCGACGATGAGCTCGTCCAGCAGTCCCGGCACGTTCCATGTGAACTGTTCCGGGGTCAGCCGCGACAGCGCCTTCAACGGCACGTGCACGGTGACGCCGTCGTTCGGGTCGTGCGGATCGTAGATGTAGCTCAACCTTAGGTCGATGGGGGAGCCGTCGGTGCCGAGCGTATGCCAATGGTCGGGATAGTCGTCCAAGGACACCGAATCGGAGTCGGCGAGGCGTTCCACCTTGTCCGGGTCGAAATCCAGCAGGTCGGGCTGCTCGTCGTGCCTTGTCTTCCACCATTTCGCCAGGTCGGCCACGCTGGTGACGGTGTTGGGGATGATGGCGTTGTAGAAGTCGAACAGGTCCTCGTCGCCGACGGTCTGCGCCACCTGGCGGGTGCGGCTCGCGTCGTCGGCCGCGTCTTCGAGGATGTCGCGGTTCCGCATGACGAAATCGTCGTAGGAGAACCGTTGCTGGATGTCGCCTTCCACCAGGCCTTGGCGGATGAGGAAGTCGCGTGCCTCGAGCGGGTTGATGCGTCCCCATTGCACGGTGCGGTCCTGCACGATCGGCAGGCCGTACAGGAGCACCTTCGCGCTCGCCACGGCCGAGCCACGCGAACCGGACCAGTGCGGATCGGCGTACGTGGTGCGCGTCAACGCTCCGGCGAGCGGTTCGGCCCACGCTGGGTCGATTTCGGCGGAGTACCGCGCCCACAGCCGGCTTGTCTCCACCAGTTCGGTGCTCATCACCCATTGCGGGGTCGACTTGGCTACGGCGGAGGCGGGGAACAGGGCGAAATGCGTGCCGCGCGCGCCCTGATAGTCGTTCTTCGCCATCTTCTGCGCACGTTTCATCGCGCGTGCCCGTGCCGCTCCCTTGAGCCCGGCGAAATCGGAAGCCTTCGGCTCGCGCACGATCTGCATGCCCATCATGGACAGCAGGCCGGAAAGCATGGACGTGTGGATGCCCTGCGCGTCCCATGAGCAGCACAGCGAATGCGCTGCCTGCTGGTTGAGCGGTAGCTGGCGGATTTCCAACGGTGGGCGGGACACGGGAATCGGCTCGCCGAGCTTGAATTTGAACTCCCGGCACATTTCGCGCAGCTGGGCGACCAGATCCTTCCATTGGCGCATGCGCAGCCAACTCAAGTACTCGGTCTTGCAGATGCGGCGCAGTGCGGAATTGCTTGGTTCGCCATCAGCTTGGAACACGCGGTCCCACAGGTTCAACGCGGTCAGGAAGTCACTGGTCGGGTCCGCATACCGGTTGTGGATGCGGTCCGCCTCCTCACGGTTCTCATCGGGACGTTCGCGCGGATCCTGCAGGCTGAGGAACGCCACGACCACCAATACGGCGGCCAGTGTGTTCGGCGTGGTTGACTTCGCGGCCTCGATGATCATGCGGCCCAAACGCACGTCGATCGGGATGCGCGCCAGCATGCGGCCCGTATGCGTCAACACCACTTCGCCATGCTTGCGGGCGATGGCCTTCAGTTCGGTCAGCTCGTTGAAACCATCGGACACGGCCTTCATATCCGGCGGGTCGATGAAACCGAAATCCGTCACATCCCGCGCGGTGCGCGCCACGCCCACCGACAGCATGTGCAGGACGACCGCGCCCAAGGACGTGCGTAGGATCTCCGGCTCCGTGAATTCGGGACGCGTCTCGAAATCCTCACGTGAGTACAGGCGGATCGCGATGCCGTCGGCGATACGGCCGCAGCGGCCCGAACGTTGGTTCGCGCTCGCCTGGCTGATTGGTTCGATCGGCAGCCGCTGCACCTTCGCCGTCTTCGAATAACGGGAGATGCGCGCCGTGCCCGGATCGACCACATAGCGGATGCCCGGCACCGTCAACGACGTTTCGGCCACGTTCGTGGCGATCACGATGCGCTGATGCTCGTGCGGCTCGAACACCTTATGCTGCTCCTTCGAGGAGAGCCTGGCGAACAGGGGCACGATCTCGATCGCGTCGGGGCGGCGCATGTCCGCCGCGCGCGGTCCGTAATGGCGGCGCAGCGCGTTTTCGAATTCGTGGATGTCGCGCTCGCCGGAGGCGAACACGAGGATGTCGCGTGGCCCGCGGTCGTGGCTTGAATGGATGACCAGTTCGGCGCAGGCGCGTGCCACGGCGGTGGGCATGTCCACGTTCGTGTCGCGTGAATCGCGGCCATCCCTACCATCCGGCGCTGCGGACAGGCTCTCGTAGTCAGCGTCTCCCGGCATCGCGCCGGTTTCGAAGCCCGGCACGGAGCGCATCAGCGCCGGCGCGGTACCCAACGGCTCGTACACGATCTGCACGGGGTAGGTGCGTCCCGACACTTCGATCACCGGCACTTTCGTATGCAGCGCATGTTCGAAATGCTCCTGGAACTTCACCGAATCGATTGTCGCGGACGTGATGACGAGCTTCAGATCGCGTCGTTTCGGCAGCAACGTGGTCAGATAGCCGAGCAGGAAATCGATGTTCAGACTGCGCTCATGTGCCTCGTCGATGATGATCGTGTCGTACTGCATGAGCTTCGGATCGCGTTGGATCTGCGCCAGCAGAATACCGTCCGTCACCACGCGCAGGCGCGTCTTCGGCGAGCTTTCGTCCGTGAAACGCACCTGATAGCCGACTTCCTCACCCAACGTCACGCCCATTTCGCTGGCGATTCGTTCGGCGACGGTACGTGCGGCAAGCCTGCGCGGCTGCGTGTGCACGATCTGCCTGCCGTGCGATCCACGGCCCAGTTCCAGCAGAATCTTCGGCAGCTGCGTGGTTTTGCCGGAGCCCGTCTGGCCGGAAATGATCACCACCTGGCTTGCTCTGACCGCTTCGGCGATGTCGTCGCGCGCCGTGGAAACCGGCAGTTGGGAGGAATATTCGAATTTCATGCCTTCATAACCTCGATGACGCGGAAGCCTTTCGAACTCGCGTACTTGCTTACCTCATATCCGTCGCCGAGCTGCGTGGCGAGCCACGGGATCAGCGAATCGGAACCCAGATTCTTCTGCACCACCAGATATGCTGCGCCTCCCGCGTTCAGCCGTGGAAGCCATGTCATGAGCAGCGTGTGCAGGACTTCCTTGCCGACGCGAATCGGCGGATTCGACCAGATCAGGTCGAACGTCGTCTCCGCGGGAATGCCGTCGGCCGTGGCCGCGTGGATGTTGCCCATGCCGTTGAGCTCGGCGTTGCGCCGGGTCAGTTCGAGCGCGCGCTCATTGACGTCCAACGCCCAGATGTCCGCCTTCGGCGAAGCGAAGCCCAACGCCAACGCGATTGGCCCCCAACCGCAGCCCAGGTCGAGGAACGTGCCCTCCTCGGGAGGTTCCGGCGCCTGACGCAGCAGCACCGACGTGCCCAAATCCACGCGGTTGCCGGAGAACACGCCGTTTGACACCTCCACGTCCGCCTCGTTGCCGCGCAACGTGACGTGCAGTGTTTTGCGCACGTCCTTCGACTGCGGCTCCGCCGCGAAATACTGTTCGGCCTGTGCCATGTCCGATCTCCTTGCAAACGCTCGTCTGCGGCAATCCATGGTGTTTTTCGCCGCGCCCGTCCACGTGGCGAAAGCATGGATGCCCATGTCTCTAGACAATGATGATAATAAAGACACCATAGTTCAACCGTGAGAGGTGCCATTGAGCCAAG
>ERZ773229.398-NODE-398-length-39884-cov-6.623792_pt1 | contig 39884 bp, 61 predicted proteins | sample MGYA00580992_ERZ773229 | MGnify/ENA primary metagenome ERZ773229 (study PRJEB29015, sample SAMEA2737795) | human gut metagenome | biome: human gut; feature: human-associated habitat; material: faeces | place: China | collected 2012 ... | reverse complement strand
TCCAATCCAGGCTATCAGTGGAATTGGAATGAAACTTCCCTTGTTGGCAAGGTAATCGGCATCATCTTCCGCAATGAGGAATGGGACTACAACGGCAAGCATGGCTGGGCTGTCCGTCCTTTCCGGGCTTGTGATGTCGAATTGGTCAGATCCAATGAATACACGCTGCCGGCGGACAAGCCCTTGAAGACAAAGGCTGCTGCATCTGATTCCTTCGGATCTTATGGCAGCTATGCTGCACCGAACGATTTTGAAGTGATCCCGGAACCTGACGATAATGATCTTCCCTTCTGAAAGGTGGTATCAATATGAAAAAAGCAATAATGACAACAGATATATTTAATCGCTTGATCAATGCAACCAAGGGGTTTACCGGATCTTTCGGATCAAGATATATTCACCAATTTATTCGATTGGAATTTCATTCTGATAGTGATGAGGTTGTTGCAGTTGCTGTCGATGGATTCAAGCTTTCTGTTGAACACGCTGTCTGCAAGAGCGAAGAAGACTTTGTTGTTTATGTGAAAAGCAATGTCAAATTGCCAAGAAAAACAAAAGTGGAAATTGAACTTGACGGAAATGAAGCTTTGTTCAGATGCGATGAATTCGTATTTGGATATCAGCAGCCAGATGGTGAATTTTGTGATTGGAAAAAAGTTTTGCCGAAGGGTGAACCATCTTTCAAAATAGGTTTCAATGCGGAATATCTACTGAAAGCATTAGATGCCGCCCGGATATCTGCTGGCGGTATATGCAAAACGGCTTGTGTGCTTGAATTCAGAAGCCCACTTGAACCTGTGATCATAAGAACAAACAGCAATGATATAAAGATGGTTCTTCCAGTAAGGCTTACGGATTAGGGGGATTTGAGTGGCGGTAAACAGCAAACAGAAAGGTGCAAGATTTGAACGGCTGCTTGCTTCCCGGTTCCGTGAATACGGCTATGAAGCCAGGAGAACCGCCCAATACTGCGGAAACACCGGTGATGCTTCTGATGTGGTTGGCCTTCCCGGAATACATATCGAAGCAAAGCACCAGGAGCGTATGCAGCTGTATGAATGGATGGCACAGGCAAAAAGGGATGCTGCCGGAACAGGAAGGCTTCCGGCAGTCTTCCACAAAAAGAACCATGCTGAAATCCTGGTGACAATGGAACTGGAAGACTGGATCCACCTTTACAGGGAATGGGAAGCTGGCTTTGATTTGAAAGGACAGGACAATGCTGATTGTGACAATTGAAGTCAATGTGCCGGTCATCCAGGCCCAGGCGGTCAAAGAACACCTGGCCATGTGCCTTGAAAAGTTCGGTGACACCAGGGTGATCGATATCAAGGAGAAACCGACAGAACAGATGAAATTCAAGTGAAAGGAAAAGCGAATGCTTGAAATCAAGATCAAATATCTTCGTGATATTCAGAAAATCGAAAAAATCAATGTGGGCGATTGGATTGATCTTCGGTGTGCGGAAGATACCCTCATTGATGGCGGCATGTACAAGCAAATTCCGCTTGGTGTGGCCATGGAACTGCCGCAGGGATATGAAGCCTTGGTTGCACCAAGAAGCAGCGTATATCGCAAATATGGCGTTCTGATGGCCAATAGCATTGGTATCATGGATGAATCCTACAAGGGCGATGGCGATGAATGGAACTTTCTGGCCTACGCAACCAGGGACACCATCATCAGAAAGAATGACCGGATATGCCAATTTCGGATCATTGAACACCAGCCTTTATTCATCCTGAAGGAAGTTTATCATCTTGGCAATGAAAATCGTGGGGGCATTGGCTCCACAGGAAGGGCGTGAAAAAATGACTAATTTGACCACTACCACCAACCTTGTGAAAGAGATCCTGGAAGAAGATAAACAGGCCAGAAACAGTGATAGTTTGCTTTACCTGAAGGTTTTGGAGCGTGTAGCAGAAGATTGTGGGATCAACCTGCAAAGCCTTTCTGTGCCGAATTTCCTGGCTTCTATGAACATCCTGCCCTTCCCCGGCTTTGAAACGGTAAGACGGACACGGCAAAAGGTGCAGCAGCACCGGCCCGATCTGGCCGCATGTGAAAAGGTGGAAGCTATGCGGCAGGAAAACGAACAGATCTTCCGTGAATATGCCAGGGGTGATGTCAGTTGAAAAAGTGCAGCTTTGGAAATGGCACCACCATCAAGCCAGACGGGGTCCATGACCTGGATCCATGCCAATATGATGTGATCGAGAAATACCGGAATGTGACGGTGGAGATCCTACGCTGCAAGAATTGCGGCCATGTTGAAATCTCATGGTTCCGTCAAGAAAACACGGAAGAAGGTGATGTTGATGGCTGAAAAGAGAATGTTCACGCAGAAGATCATAGACAGTGATGCTTTCCTGGATATGCCACTTTCCACACAGGCCCTTTACTTTCACCTTAACATGAGGGCTGATGACGATGGTTTCATTAACAATCCAAAACGGATCCAGCGGACGATTGGCGCTTCCGATGATGATCTGAAGCTGCTGATTGCGAAGCGCTTTGTGATTTGCTTTGAAAATGGTGTCATCGTTATCAAGCACTGGCGGATGCATAACACCTTACGGAAGGACAGATATAACCCGACACAGTACCAGGAACAGCTTGCCATGCTTGATGTGAAGGACAATAACGCCTATACAGAAAAGCCTGTAGACCAAATGGCAACCACTTGGCAACCAAATGGCAACCATCTGGAACCACAGCATAGTATAGATAAGTATAGTAGAGATAAGGAAAGTATAGTAGAGGATAGTATATCTGAATCTGACGATTCAGCATCTTCCCCGAAGCCTTCCAAGCCTGTCAAACATAAGTATGGCGAATACAAAAATGTACTGCTGACAGATGATGAACTGGAAAAGCTGAAAGATGAATATCTCGATTGGGAAGAACGCATTGAACGGCTTTCATCCTATGTTGCATCAACCGGGAAATCCTATAAAAGCCATTATGCAACCATTAGAAATTGGGCCAGGAAAGACCAGGAGCGATTCACACAGTCTGTCAAACAGCCCTACCACAAGCAGACCAAGGCAGAAGAACTTGATGATTTTTATGCTATGGCAAAGGAGTGGTCAGAAACATGATCCAATGTTGCAGAAATTGCCCGGATAGATCTGTTGGCTGCCATGCAACCTGCGAAAAGTACATATCAGAGAAAGCAGCCCATGACAAACTGAACGAAATGATCCGGAATCAGAAAGCCCAGGATGATGCAATCACATTATCCATCATCAACAGATCAAAGAAAAAAGGCGGTAGATATCATGGATAAAAAAGAATTCGGCCTGTTTGCTTCTGCCATTCGCACCTATTATCCCAAGGAGCAGATCCTGCCGAACCAGCAAGCAATGGAACTTTGGTACAGAGAACTGCAAGACATTCCATTCCCTGTTGCCGAAGCTGCCCTGCGCCAGTGGGTGGCCACAAATAAGTGGTCACCTTCCATCGCAGAGATCCGGGAAGTCGCTGCAACAGTCCAGCATGGCAGCGTGAAGGATTGGGGCGAAGCTTGGGAACAGGTGCTGATGGCTGTCAGAAAGTACGGAATTTACAACCAGGGAAAGGCCCTGGATAGCATGGATCCGATGACCAGGACAGCAGCAGAACGCACAGGGTTCCGCAATATTTGCCTGTCAGAGAACATTGCAACCGAAAGGGCAAACTTCCGTATGATCTATGAAAGCCTGTCTGCACAGGAAAAATCCAGGCAGCAGATCGCTTTGCCATTGCAGGAAGTGATCAATATGATCCAGGCAAACCAGGAAAGATTGTGTTTAGAAGGTGGAAATAGTGATGCATAAACTGAAACCGTTTGTCGGTAAAGGAGGGATAACATGGATGCAGTAATATATCTCGAAGAAACAAGAAGGATGTGTAGGTTTTTCTCGCATGTTGCTTGCGGTGGGTGCCCTGCGCTTATCAATCGCCAAAATTGTATGTTTGCTGACATGATTGTGAATTACGGAACAAAGACCGCCGATGCTGTTGCGATTGTCGAGAAATGGTCTGATGCACACCCACGCAAGACACGGCAAAGCGTGTTTCTGGAACAGTGGCCTGAAGCGGAAATTGATAAAAGTGGGTGTTTGATGCTATGCCCAATGACCGTTTCTGCTGAACAACGGAACAGACACGGGGATTGCACAAAACTGGTGTGCTCTGGCTGCCGCCGAGAGTTTTGGATGCAGGAGGTAGAGTGATGAAAATATACAAAAATCCGTGGGTATCAAGAGAAAGCTACTTTGTGCGTACTGGTGCTGCAAAATCGGCACGGATGGAAGCGTCTAAAAGCACTGGTTATTCTGTTGACTTTTGGGATGGTAAATGGAAAGTGAATAAAGTTGTTTATTACGATAAATCGATTGCTGAAATGCCTGTTATTTGCGAAAACAAGGTAAGCATACATTCAGCCATTGATAAAGCTGTTATTGACACGGTTTTGGGATTTGTAGAAGTGGCAAAGATGGACGGTGACGGCAATGCGGATCATTGATGCAGATGAACTGCTTCAGCTTTATGGTGACTATGGCTTTGATTTTTCGGGGTATCATGTGGCAATTCCGGTAATCCGGCAGAACATCCTGGATATGCCTGAAATCAAAGCTACACCATGCACCTTCTGCAAATATGGATCTGGCCGGGGGAAGAAGCCCTGTGCCAGATGCCCGGCGAAAGGATTGACAGATGAATAAAACAACAATATGGACAGCTATTGTCATGATCTTCGTGTGCGCTGTGTCTATCGGCTATGCTGCGGCTGTTATCAATGAAGCCAAGGATCCGCCGGAAGAAGTAAAGATCATACACGAATACACGGAAGGTTATTATGATGGTTATGCCAAGGGAAAAGCACAAGCTTTAGAGGATATAACAGATGTCTATTACGGAAAATGAATTTGCCCGGCTGCCTGGTGAATTGTTCGGATGAATGCAAAGAACTTATGAAAATAAACCTTAAAAGAGAAAGCCAAAAAACCAGAAAAGCCAATAGGAAGCGAGAAATCGCACAGGAACGGCGTGATGATTTGAATAGGATCCTGCGTGATGCTGCTGAACATGGCATGTCCTATGGCAAATATGTGGCCTATCTTGAACGGAAGGGGGAATCAATGTGAATGATGCAAAAAGTTTTCTGCAACAGGTGGAACTGTGTGATAAACATATCAACAGCAAGCTGGAACAGGTTGCCCAATTAAGAGAACTGGCAACAAAGATCACCGCAACTTGGAAACAGGATGTTGTTTCAGGCGGCGGTGATCAAGACAAGATTGGGAATGCCGTTGCGAAGATCATTGACCTGGAAGAAGAAATAAACACGGCTGTGGATGAATTTGTGGATAAGAAAAGAAAGGTCAGCTGTGTGATTGACCAGATAGGCAATGCAGATTACATTGCTGTTCTGTATAAGCGTTATTTTGAATACAAGACATGGGAAAGAATTGCTTGTGAAATGAATTTTACATATCAATGGGTATGTAAACTGCATGGAAGGGCGTTGCAAATGGTTGATGGCATCATAAAAAATCAAAAGAGTTGATAGAAGTTTATACTCCAAATGTGTTACATTTAAGGTGCAGAAATGAACAAGATATCTTCCAAGCCTGACAGGGTGACTCCTTCCCTGCCAGGCTTTTTGTATGCCATAGAAAGAAGGTGATGATTGTGGCGGAAAAGAAGCTGACAGCAAAGCAGCAGCGCTTCTGTGATGAATATTTGCTTGATCTGAATGCAACACAGGCTGCAATCAGAGCCGGGTATTCAAAGAAGACGGCAAAACAAATTGGGCAGCAAAATTTGACCAAACTTGACTTGAAAGAATACATCGGAAAGCGGATGGCTGAAAAGGAAGCTGCCCTGGTTGCTGACCAGACTGAAGTGATGCGATATCTTACTTCTGTTCTGCGTGGCCAGTCCGTTTCTGAAGTAGTTGTGGTGGAAGGCACCGGCGATGGCTGTTCTGAAGCCAGGACGATGCAGAAAGCACCGGACGAAAAGGAACGGCTGAAAGCTGCTGAACTGCTTGGAAAGGCGCACATGATCTTTACTGACAAGGTGCAGCAGGAAGTGGACATGGATTTGAACATTACGGTGGATTACGGTGACGCAGATGAATAGGGACAAACTTCTTGTGGAATACATTGCACTGGAATTTCCAGAATGTGATAAAACGGATGAATTGCTGAAAAGCGTTTCTGATTCACTTGGATTTAGTGTATATTGCCTTGCAATGGAATTAGAAGATTTTAAGTCTGAAATAAGAAAGCTGTTCCCCTTCTGTCTGCTGTTTGGATGTGATGACGGATGAACATCAAAGTTCAAGCAAATCCCTGTTTCAAGGAAGTTGACCGCAGCACCAAGCGATATATCGTCATGAAGGGCAGCGCCGGTTCTGGAAAGTCGGTTGACACGGCGCAGAACTACATCATGCGGCTGATGAAGGATAAGGGCCGGAACCTGGTCTGCATCCGCAAATCGGATATCACAAACCGGGACAGCACCTTTGCTGAACTGACCGGCGCTGTTTATCGTATGTTTGGCGATAAGGCTGACCGATACTGGCAGATCAATATGTCACCTTTGAAGCTGACCTGCAAAGCAAACGGCAATCAGATCATCTTCCGGGGGATGAATGATGACAAGCAGCGTGAAAAGCTGAAGTCTATCACATTTCAAAAGGGCAAGCTTACTGATGTATGGTGTGAGGAAGCAACCGAACTAACACAGGCCGATGTGGAAATCATAGATGACCGTCTTCGTGGCGAACTGCCGGCTGGTCAGTTTTATCAGATCAGAATGACCTTCAATCCAGTAAACAAAAATCACTGGATCAAGAAGGTCTTTTTTGATGTACCGGATCCCAATGTGCTGTGCCATCATTCCACCTATCTAATGAACCGCTTCATTGATGATGCCTACCGGCAGCGCATGGAGCGCAGAAAGATCGTGGATCCTGAAGGCTATCAGATCTATGGCCTGGGCGAATGGGGCGAAATCGGCGGTCTGATCCTGCACAATTGGGAAGTCAAGGACATTTCCCAGGATCCTGCTGACTATGATGATTTCGCCATTGGTCAGGACTTCGGCTTCAATCATGCAAATGCGATCCTGGCTGTCGGCACCAAGGACGATGACATCTACATTACCAGGGAAATATACGAATTCGAGAAAGACACCAGCGAACTGATTGACCTGGCTATGATACACGGCATAGACCGAAAGAAACAGATGTGGTGTGATTCCGCAGAACCGGACAGGATCAAGATGTGGCAGAAGGCCGGCTTCCGGGCAAGGGGCGTGGATAAAGGCGGATCTGCTGGATCCGTAAAGGCACAGATCGACTGGCTGAAGCAGCGGAAGATCTATGTGCATCCGTCTTGCGTAAATACCATCAAGGAATTGCAGCAATGGAAGTGGAAGAAGGATGACAGAACCGGTGAATACCTGGATGAACCTGTGCCATTCCAAGATGATGCCATGGCTGCACTGCGTTATTCCGTGGAAGGCTGGCGCAAGATGAAGAAGTGGATGATTTAACAGGGGGATAAATATATGCTTACTGCGACAGAAATAAAGAACTTTATCGACAATGATGCAGCCAGCGACAAAAAGCGCTTTGCAAGAACCGGTCTTCGTTATTATGAAGCAGATCACGATATCAGAAACTATCGTGTGTTCTTCATCGATGCGGATGGCAACATTCAGGAAGACACAACCAAAAGCAATATTAAGATCAGCCATCCATTCTTCACTGAACTGGTGGATCAGGAAGTGCAGTATATGCTTTCTGGCAAGGAAGGCTTTGTGAAATCGGACAATCCAGATCTTCAGGACTATCTGAACGAATACTTCAATGACAATGAAGATTTCATGGCCGAACTGTATGAAGTGATCACTGGCTGCATCTCCAAAGGATTTGAATATGCCTATGCCTATAAGAATGCAGAGGGAAAGACGGCCTTCCAGTGCGCTGACAGCATGGGTGTGGTGGAAATCAGGGAGAAGGAAACCGATGACGGTTGTGCCTATGTGATCTATTGGTACATTGACCGCATTGGCAAGGATGGCAAGAAGATCAAGCGGATCCAAGTGTGGAATGATAAAGAAGTTACTTCCTTTATGCAAGAGGATGACGGCAGCATTATTCCTGATGAAAATGTGAAGCCAAATCCCAGGCCGCACATCACATACAAGAAGCCAGGCGATGACAATATCTACTATGACAATTTTGGCCTGATCCCTTTCTTCCGCCTGGATAACTGCAAGAAGCAGTTCAGCGGTCTGAAGCCCATCAAGGCCCTGATTGATGATTATGATCTGATGTCCTGCGGCCTGTCTAATAATATTCAGGACACCAATGAAGCGCTGTATGTGGTAAAAGGCTTCCAAGGTGACAATCTGGATGAATTGATGGTGAATATTAAGGCCAAGAAACATATTGGCGTAGACGATGACGGTGGCGTGGAGATCCACACAGTTGATATTCCCTATCAGGCCCGGCAGACAAAGCTGGATCTGGATGAAAAGAACATCTTCCGCTTTGGTATGGGGGTGAACACTGAAGGTCTGAAGGACACCAGCGCAACCACATCCATCGCTATCAAGTCCGCCTATTCCCTGCTTGATCTGAAGGTGAACAAGCTTGAAATTCGCCTGAAGCAATTCATGCGGAAGCTGTTGAAGGTTGTGCTGAAGGAAATCAATAACGAAAACAAAACCGATTTCCAGCAGAAGGATGTCTATTTTGATTTCCAGCGTGAGATCATCACTAATGCCCAGGAGAATGCACAGATCGAACTGACCGATGCCCAGCGCAAGCAGACCGAGATCACAACCTTGCTGAACCTGGCCAACCATCTTGATGATGAAACGCTGATGCAGCTGATCTGCGAACAGCTTGATATCGATTACAACGATATCAAGGATAAGCTACCGCAGCAGGAAGAAGATCCGACAGCAGCAGCACAAGCTGCGCTTCAGAACATCCAGCCCGATGATGATGACGGTGGTGAATTGATTGAATAAGTGGGAAAAGGAAGTCCAGCAATCGCTGCTTAATAGCGAAGAAGCTGCTATCAAGGAACTTGAAAAGCAGTATGCAAGGGCCTTGAAGGATATCAATGATAAGGTCAAGCTGTTCCAGGCTGACATTGATCTGCTGGATCAAGCGCTGAATCAGGATGGCTTGGACGAAGCTGCAAAGACCGCCCTGCTGTCACAGAAGCGGTCTAAAATCTATCAGAAGCAATACCAGCAAGCCCTGAAAAGCCAGATCAGCGGTATCGTTGATAATTTGCACAGTGTCAGCTACACGGCCATTGACAAGTATCTGAAAGAATGCTATGAATATGGCTACATTGGCACCATGTACGATATCGCCATGCAGGGGATCCCAGTAATTGCACCGATTGATCAGGCCGCTGTGGTGAAGGCTGTCCTGACTGATTCAAAGGTTGTAGAGGGCTATTATAACCGCCTGGGTGTCAATTATGCGAAGCTGAAAAAGACCATTACGCAGGAAGTCAGCCGGGGCATTGCTTCTTCCCTGCCCTATTCTGACATTGCCAGGAATATCAATAATGCATCCGGCAGCGGCCTGTATAATGCAAAGCGCATTGCCAGGACAGAGGGCCACAGGATCCAGCAGGAATCCACAGCGGATGCACAGGAAGCAGCCAAGAAGAAGGGCGCTGATGTGGTAAAGCAATGGGATGCTACACTGGACGGAAGAACCAGGCCCACACACAGAATGCTGGATGGCCAGATCCGGGAAGTGGATAAGCCATTTGAAGCCGGCGGAACAAAAGTGATGCGCCCTGGGCAGTTTGGCATAGCTGCCGAAGATATAAACTGCCGCTGCGCTTGCCTTACAAGGGCAAGATGGGCGCTGGATGATGACGAACTTCAGACCTTAAAAGATCGTGCTGAATACTTTGGGCTTGATAAGACGGCAGATTTTGAGGATTTCAAGGACAAGTATCTAAAAGCTGCCGAAGTTCCACAGCCGCAGGTCAAAAAGGAATATCTGACGGAAAAGAAACTGAATGAAAAACTGGCACAAGCTGATGTTGATATTGCTGACCTGCAAGAAGAATTCAAGGTGAAAGCCAGCGGTTTTACTTATGACGAAGTAATTTCCGATTTTGGAAGCCTGGAATCCTTTGCCGATGGCGAAGATCTGAAAGCATTGAAGGATCTGAAGACAAAAATTGATGAAATAGAACTCCAAAAGATTGATTGGCAGGGCAAGCTGGATAAAAAGCTTGTTGCCAAGGAAATCAAGACCTTGAAAAAAGAAAAGATAGCATTGCAGAATGATCTTGACAACTTCGATGTCAAAACATACAGCGGTATCTGGAAAGATGATGTCACCACACTTGATTGGAAAGATAAGAGTGGATCTATCCAGGCAAAGAAAAATTACTTTGAAAATAAACTTCTGTATGCAGCTGATGCTTCTGAAACGCAAAAATGGAAAGACTTATTTGACCAGGTTGATGATTTCGATAAACAAGGATCTGCATATTTCAAAATGCACAACAGGTTCAATGCTATTGATTCCGAAATTGACAGTCTGAAGAAGAATGGTTTGAAGCGCAGCAAAATCGATGCCGCCTTTTCACAAGAACGGAAAGATGCGGCCTATTGGTTTACCGACAGCAATGGCGGTGTTAAGGGCGCAGATAGCGTGCTGCGGTCTGTATGCGGTGATGTATGGCAAAATGCCAGTAACGCAGAAAGAGAAGCCATATACGAATACACAAGAAGCTATCATAAATTCAATGAACCATTGCGTGGAATTGAATATGGTACTAATAAATTCTTGGGTGTTGGCAATGTTGATCTTAATGAGATTGGCACAAATTATGGCGGCTTTAAGCGTGGGGAAGTCAAAAAGCAGATTGATAATATGACAAGCATCATCGAGAAAAGCACCTATAAAAATGATTTTTGGGTGCAGCGTGGTTGCGATTACGGCGGCATGGACAAGTTCTTTGGTATTGATGCAAATGATTTTAGCCTATCTGAAGCAGATCTGGCAGCAAAGCTAATCGGAACAACACCAACGGAACATGGTTTTTTAAGCACAGGCGTATCAAAGGGAAAAGGATTTTCGCATAAGCCTATCATCATGAATATCTATGCTCCATCAGGTACTAAAATGATGTATGCAGAGCCGTTCAGCGCCTTTGGTAATGGTTCCGGTAAAGGCTGGGACGGTTTGGCGCAACAATCATCTTTCGGTGATGAAGCGGAAATGATTTTTCAGCGTGAAACTACTTTTAGGATCACCAAAGTTGAGAAATCAAACGGAAAAATCTATCTTGACATGGAAGTAATTGAACAGGAGAAATACTAATGGCAAATAAAACTCTATCCGAAAGATATTCAGATGAACTGCTTTCCGACAATAGTGATCAATACAAACAATGCAAAGATTGTGTGTTCCGGGATGTAGCGAATTACAGGAAAGGGATCTGTGATATCTACGATCTGAAGCCATCTGGCATCAGAAAGAACACAGACAGATGCGAATACTACGCAAAGGAATAAGGCGTATTGACTATTGGTAACCAATATGTTATAATAAGCCATCAAAAAAATGAGGTTCCCAAGATGGAAAAGAGAAACGGCAGAATAATATTTACAAAGGCCGGTGGAAACGCCGGCAAGGGTTCTTATAATTGCAAGGTTTCCCTTCCAAAAAAGTGGATTGATGCAATGGGCATCACGGTTGATGATCGTGATGTCACATTGCAGTTTGATGGCGTAAAGATAGCATTGAAAAAAGGTGGTGAAGATAGTGAATGACAAACTGAAGGCAGCTGTGTATGGCCTGGCAATCGGTGATGCTTTGGGTGTTCCTGTGGAATTCAAAAAGCGTGGCACATTCCACATCATTGATATGATCGGCTTCGGAACACACAATCAGCCGGCAGGTACATGGAGCGATGACACCAGCATGACACTGGCAACCTGTGATTCTATCCGGGCATGTGGACAGATTGACTGTCATGATATGCTGGCCAGGTTCAGAAAGTGGCTGTTTGATGCTGAATACACGATTGATCACATTGTGTTTGATGCCGGGAATACAACGGTTAATGCATTGCGGTATGGGAAAGGCCTGGATGACTTCTATTCCAATGGCAATGGATCCCTGATGCGTATTATTCCGCTTGCCTTCATTGATGTGAATGCGGAAACTGTTTCCGCTGTATCAGCCATTACACACGCCAATGGCATTTCAATGGACATTTGCTGTGATTATGTGGTCATTGCAAAGCAGCTGCTGAAAGGCGGATCATTGGATGATGCCATAAAGAATTGCAGCGGCAGAATCCCGGAGATCCGCAACCTGGATGAATCAGCAATAAAGTCTTCCGGCTTTGTTGTCGATACCTTTGAAGCGGCTGTGTGGGCCGTTGCAACAACGGACAATTACAAAGATGCAGTGTTGAAGGCTGTAAACCTGGGCAATGATACCGATACGGTGGCAGCAATCGCTGGCGGTTTAGCCGGGATAATGTACGGCATGGAAGGGATCCCCGATGAATGGATCGATAAGTTGAGAGGTAAAGACATAATCGATAGGTGCTTGTTTTAAGTGCCTGAATAAAAGCATCCTGAAAAGGGTGCTTTTTTCATGCCATTTAGTCGCAATTTGGTCGCAATTTGGTTTTAAGTTAGTCCCCAAAAGCAGTTGTTTGGTTATTCCGAATAACTGTTTTTTAATTTTATGAAAGGTGGTAAAAAAAATGAAAAGATGTTGGAAAGACTGGTTCAAGAAAGCCGGGATCCGGGCAATCAAGACTGTTGCGCAGACTGCTGTTGCTACTATCGGCACTTCTGCTGTCATCAGTGATGTGAACTGGATCATGGTGGGCAGCGCTTCCCTGCTGGCCGGTGTGCTGTCCCTGCTGACTTCCCTGGCTGGAATCCCTGAAGAATGTCCGGAAGGTGATTCTGATGAATCTGCATAAACTGATCGCCACAGAAAACGAATGCTACAAGGTGGGACAGAAAATCACACCAAAGGGCATCATGGTGCATTCGACAGGTGCAAACAATCCGAACCTGCGGCGCTATGTAGGGCCTGATGATGGTCTGCTTGGCGTGAACGCAAACAAGAACTACTGGAACACATTCCGGCCCGGTGGCAAACAGATCTGCTGTCATGCATTTATCGGTAAACTGAAGGATGGATCCATTGCAACCTATCAGATCCTGCCCTGGAACCATCGTGGATGGCACTGCGGCAGATCCGGCAATGATACGCATATCAGCTTTGAGATCTGCGAAGATGGCCTGAATGATAAGACCTATTTCGATAAGGTTTACCAGGAAGCTGTTGATCTCTGTGTCTATCTCTGCAAGATGTATAATCTTACGGAAAAGGACATCTGTGACCATAGCGAAGGCGCAAAGAAAGGCATTGCTTCAAATCATGGCGATGTGGCGCACTGGTTCCCCAAATTCGGGAAAAGCATGAACACCTTCCGGGCCGATGTTAAGGCTGCGCTGGCTCCAAAAGAGGAAGCAAAGAAGGTCATCTATCGTGTCCAGGTGGGCGCTTTTAGAGTAAAAGCAAACGCTGAAAGGATGGCCAAGGAACTGAAGGAAAAGGGCTATCAAGTAATTATCAAGCAAGATTGATCCAAGTTGATAAGGGGCATCTGAAAAGATGCCCTTTTTCTATTTCCACCTTCTGAAGCCAGGTGTAAAAGAGGATTCAAACAATCTATTTCAAGGCCGAAACCTTGTAAAAAATCGTAAATAGAAAGGAAAAGCACAATGAACATCACTGAAATCTTGAAGGCAAAAGGCATTGACGATGCAACCATCACTGGAATTTTGGATGATATGAAGGCAAATAAGATCTACACGGCATCCGAAGAAAACCTTGATATCCGTTATGGAAAGTTGAAGACTGATCACGAAGGCAAGCTGGCCGAACTGACTGAAGCGCAGAACCTGATCGCTGAACTGAAGAAGTCCACCAAAGGACAGGATGATCTTCAGGGCAAGATTACTGCATATGAAGGCCAGGTGGCGCAGCTTCAGACCGAACTGGAACAAACAAAGCTGGATGCGGCGATCAAGGTTGAACTGCTTTCCAATAAGGCGCTTGATGTCGATTACCTGACTTTCAAGCTGAAGGAAAAGGGCGAACTTGCCCTGGACGAGAACGGCAAGATCAAAGGCTGGGATGATAAGATAGCAGCACTGAAAACGCAGTTCCCTACACAGTTTGAAACGGCAGGATCCAAGAAATATGACGAACACAAGCTGCCTGATGGTCAGAATCATGGTGGCAATGAATCCGATCCTAAAAGCCTTGAAGATGCCCTGAAATTGGCCTATGAGCCAAAAGACTAAAAGAAATGAGGTAATTTTTTATGGCTATGACACTTGCAGAAATGAAAGTCGGTATGTCCGACAAAGTATCCCAGCAGATTGTTGATATCTTCCTGCGTGAATCCGAGATCCTTCAGATGCTGCCCTTTGATAACTGCGTATCTCCGCAGGGTGGCAGCACTTTGACTTATTCCTACATTCAGAAGAAGCTGCCTTCTGTGGCTGCCTTCCGTGCGCTGAATGCTGAATATGCTGCGAACCAGGCAACTGTGGAAAAGAAATCCGCTGACCTGAAGATCTTCGGCGGTAAATTCCAGATTGACCGTGTTCTGAAAGCGGCTGAAGGCCCTTATAACAACATGGCATATCAGATCCATGAAAAGGTGCTGGCGGCCATCAGCCTGTTCCATTACACGCTGGTAAACGGCAACGCCACCACTGCCACCACCGAGTTTGACGGCCTGGATAAGATGCTGGCTGGCACTTCCACCGAGTATAACACCGGCACCGGTTCTGCCATCGACATCAGCACCATGACCAATCTGAAGACCAATGCTGATCAGCTTTATGAGCAGATCCAGTTGCTGATCAAGAACACCGATGCTGATGCGCTCCTGATGAACAGCGCAATGATCGCCAAAATCCAGACCATGGCCAGACTGCTTGGCTACAAGACCGAATCCGAAGAAGCTTTTGGCCGCAAGGTTACTTCCATGGACGGTGTGCGTTTCATGGATCTGGGTAAGCATTACACTGTTTCTGATACCACTGTCACCGGCAATGACTGCGTGAAGGCTGGCATCAGCAGAAACATCGGCGCTTCCGATGCCGCTGTCACTGGCTTGACTGATATCTATGCAGTTAAGTTTGATGTTATGGACGGCTTCCATGCTGCATCCCTGACCGGCAACAGCGCTATCCGCCAGTATCTGCCTGACTTCAATGCTCCTGGCGCTGTGAAGGATGGCGAAGTTGAAATGGTTGCCGCCACTGTGCTGAAGAACACTGCACATGCTGGCGTTCTCCGTAACATTAAGATCGCATAACAAGAAAGGAAGGAACAAAATGGCTGCAAACAGCAAGAAAAGCACAAAGAAAGTAACCGGGTATGAAATCAAGGTCAAAACCAATCCAGATTTCTGCGGCGTTGATGCCGGTGGCGTTCAGTTTGCTTACGGTAAGGCACTGATCACTGAAGGCCGAATGGCTGAATGGTTCCGTGAGCATGACGGTTATGAAGTCACTGCAATCACGGACAGTGAAGCTGATGATCCGGTTGATCCTGCTGCCCAGGATAACCCGGCTGAATAAGGCGGTGTTGATATGATCATGACCGTTGCCGAACTTCGGCAGTATGTTGATACCGATGAAACAGATCAGGTGCTTGAAGCCAAGCTTCAGGCGCTTGAACTGTTGATTCGTGCGTACACAAACAACAATTTTCAGGTCAGGGCTTTCCGGGCTGTTGCTGTTTCCACAAACGGCAAAGCCATGCTGGTAAATACACCTATTCCCTTCAAGGCCGGCGATACCTTGCAGATCACGGAATCGGATCTGATGCAGGATTGCCTGGTGACTGTTGCTGCCGTTACAACTGGTCAGATCACGGTCAATGAAGATCTGTATGATGAATCCGGCGTGGTCATCACGAAGGTGAAATATCCCCAGGATGTCAAAATGGGCGTTGCAAACATGCTTAAATGGCAGCTTGACAACGGTGACAAGGTTGGAATCGCTTCAGAAACGATTTCAAGGCATTCTGTGACCTATTTCAACATGGATGGGGATAATTCCACTATGGGCTTTCCGAAGGCGCTGATGGGCTTTTTGCAGCCTTACATGAAGGCCAGGTTTGGAAGGGGCATCAGAGTATGAAAGGCATTGGCGGAAACATCACGGCAACAATCCAGGTCTACACGGCAGCCAAGAATGAAATTGGCGAAAATGTGAAGACCTGGGTTGATGCCCAGACCATCAAAGGCTGGCTTGACCTTTCTGCTGGTGAATCCGGCTACACCACATATAACGCCAAGATCCAGGAATCCACACACATCTTCATTGCAGATTATGTGCCGCTTGCTGCCGGCATACAGGCTGAAAACAGCCGTATGACCATAGGCGGCAAGATCTATGACATTCTGCTGATTGACAATCCGATGGAGATGGGAAGCGGATCCCAGCTGGAAATCTATCTGAAGTTTACAGGGGGTCAGTAATATGGCCGATGTTAAATTTGAGGATAACAGCATGAAGGTGAAGGCCGCTATCGATGAAGCCTTGCTGCAATTCCTTGAAGAAGCAGCATCTGAATTGCAGTCCCAGGCTGCAAGGGGTACACCTGTTGACACTGGCCAGCTGAAAGGATCCTGGGCGCATACGGTGGATGAATCCAACCTGGAAGCCAAAATCGGCAGCCCACTTGAAAACGCCATCTGGACTGAATTCGGAACAGGTGAATATGCCTTGGAAGGGAACGGCAGAAAAGGCGGCTGGTTCTATAAAGATGACAAAGGCCAGGGACATTTTACACACGGTAAAAAGCCTGTGCGGATGCTCCACAATGCCTTTGAACAAACCAAAGGCAAAATCATCAAGAGGGCTGAACAGATCATGAAAGGGCTGAAGTAACATGTCCAAGCAAGTATTGAAAATCCTATCTGATGCCATGACATCCCTACGCTTGGAATATGGCTTCGGTGAGTATTCCGGCAATGCAAAGGGAAAGATCAAATATCCATACTTTGTAGGCAGCTACACGGAATCTGAAAGCATGACAGAAGACGGCCTTCAGGAAGGCACGATCCTTCTGACCGGCTTTTCCAGGGGATCATGGCTTGATCTTGAAAATGCGAAGGAACGCATTGAAAACTATTTTAACAGGTCTTTTGGTTATACGGCCATCACTGATAGTGGATCAGGGGTGGCCATTTCTTATGCCGGAAGCCTGATCGTTCCCACAGGGGATGCTGAACTGAAAAGCATCCAAATCAATCTATCCGTTAAAGAATGGAAGGTGAATTGATATGAGCAAAGAAGGTAAGACCGGGGTATCTGCAAATACTCCGAAGAATATTCTGTTCGGTGCCGGCACGATCCACAAAGGGCTGAAGTATACCACCAATGCATGGAATTTCGCCAATTCCATTGTAGGCGCTACTTCTGGCGGATCTAAACTGTCGATCATTCCCGAAGTGACCAAGGTGGAAGTCGATGGCGCACTGGTTGCTGCCAAGGGCCTGTCTGTAAAGACCGGCGAAACCGCAACCATGGAAATCAATTTCATCGAGTTGACCGAAGACATCATCAAGGCTGCTACTCTGGGCAAGGATGGCACTTCCGATGATACCAATTACGATGTCATTGTTCCCAAGGCGGACATCCAGGAAGGTGACTATTGGGAGAACATCGCCTTTGTCGGCAAAACCCTGGATGGCAAAAACATCATTGCTGTCCTGGAAAATGCCCTTTGCACTTCCGGCTTTGAGCAGGAAGGCAAGAACAAGGAAGGCGCTGTTGGCAAGTACACCTTTGAATGCCATGCCGAACTGACCGGCGATCTGGACACGCTGCCTTGGAAGATCTACTATCCCAAAGCAAGCGAATAATCACCCGGTGCAAGGCCATCAATCCGGTGGCCTTGCATTTTCCAATTAAAACCGAAAGGACTAATCACAATGACAGATAAAGCCTTTGAACTGCGGCAGTTGACCGCAGATGACATTTTCCCGATGTTCCAGATCATTTCCAAGATCGGTGTCAGGGAATTCAAGTCTTGCTTTGAATCTGAAGAAGTTCGGAATGCCATCATGGATATGGCTTCTGGTGCCAAAGACCAGGGAAAAGTGAATGCTATTGGTTTAACTGTTGCAGTTGACATTGCTGGCGTGATCATTTCCAACCTTTACAAATGTAAAGATGACATTTATCAGCTGCTGTCGCAGTTGTCCGGGATGAAGACAAAGGAAATCGCAAGTCTTCCGATGCCTACATTCCTTGAAATGATTATTGCTGTGGTTAAAAAAGAAGAATTCAAGGATTTTTTTCAGGGTGTTACCAAGCTTCTGAAATAGGTGATATAAGGTTCCTGGATATGCTATTCCAGCGCTATGCAAATCCGATGATCCTGCTGGATGGCATGATAAGGGGCCGCAGGTTCAACGCTTTTGTCAATGAATTTGTGACCATCACCAATGAAGAACTTGAAAACAAAACACTATGGGAATACTGGCTGCACAAGAATTTTGATCAAACCTATAGTGAATTCTTGGAGCAGACAAAGAAACCAAAAACTGAAAAAGTTCCTTCACGCCTTGAACTTGAAATCACAGTCAAGGAATCTGCGGAGATGTTAAACGGCTTTTGTCTTTCTTAAAGAAAGAAGGGAAAAGCGTGGAATTGTTCAAGCTACTTGGAACAATTGCAATCGATAACAGCGAAGCAAACAAAGCCTTGAATGAAACGGCAAAGAATGCAGGATCATCAAGCAAGGAAGTCGAATCAGCGGTAAACAAGGTGGGAACCGTTGCGCTTGGGCTTGGGAAAGCCGTTGTTACTGCCGGCGCTGTCATTGGCGGCGCTTGGATTGCGGCCATCGAAGGATCCAGGGAATACAGAACGGAAATGGGCAAGCTGGACACGGCTTTTGTTACCAATGGCCATTCTTCAGAAGCTGCAAAGCGTACCTATTCGGATCTGAATTCCGTTCTGGGTGATAGCGGCCAAGCCGTTGAGGCAGCAAACCATCTTGCGCTGCTGACCGATAACGAAAAGGATTTAGGCACCTGGACAGACATCTGCACTGGTGTTTATGCCACTTTTGGCGCTTCCCTACCCATTGAGGGCTTGACCGAAGCGGCCAATGAAACGGCAAAGGTCGGTGAAGTCACAGGCCCTTTGGCCGATGCGTTGAACTGGGCCGGAATCAGTGAAGATGAATTCAATGATAAGCTGGCGAAGTGTTCCGGCGAACAGGAGCGCCAGAAGCTGATCATGGACACACTGAACGGCACCTACTCCAAAGCAGCCGATCAGTACAAAAAGACCAACAAAGATGTCATTGCCGCCGAAAAAGCGCAGGAAAAGCTGACAGATGCCTTTGCTGAATTCGGCAGAATCGGTGAACCGATCCTGACACTGATCAAGTCGAAGGTGGCCGATATGGTTGCCGCTGCTATACCACACCTTGAGAACTTTATCAACAAGATCAAGGATGCAGCCAGGTGGATTAAGGACAATGAAGAAAAAGTGAAGCTGTGGTCAGGTGTTATTGCGATAGCTATTGCAACGGTTGGCGGCTTTGTCCTTGTCCTTGCATGGGCTGGCATCATGCAGAAGGCAGCGGCTGCGCTGAAGATCGTCACCCTTGCCGTGAAAGCATTGAACATAGCAATGAGGGCCAACATCATTGGCCTTGTTGTAACGGCTATTTTGGGCCTTGTCGCTGCGTTTATCTATCTATGGAAAAACTGTGACAGCTTCAGAAACTTCTGGATCGGTCTGTGGAAGATCATCCAGTCTGCCGCAAAAGCCGCATGGAAGGCCATTTCAAAGGCATGGGAAGGTGTCGGCAAGTGGTTCAAAAGTAAATTTGAACAGGTGCAGAAGGCCGGAAAAAGCGCAATGGACAGTGTGAAAAAGTGGTTCAGCGATGCTTTGAAGGCAATCAAGAAAGCCTGGTCTGCTGTTGTTGGCTTCTTCAAGGGGATTTGGAAAGGAATACAGTCTGCTTTTTCTGCCACAGGATCCTGGTTCAGTAAAATCTTCAGATCCGCCTGGAACGGTGTGAAATCCGTCTGGAACGGTGCAAGATCTTTCTTTTCCGGAATATGGTCTGGGATCCGTGGGATCTTCGGTTCTGTCGGATCGTGGTTCCGTGGGAAATTCCAGGCCGCATGGTCTTCCATCAGGTCTGTATTTTCCGGCTGGGGATCCTTCTTCGGCGGTCTTTGGACAAAGATCAAAAGCAAATTTTCCAGCATTGGATCTGCCCTTGGCAAAGCAATGGGTGATTCGGTGAAGTCCGGACTGAATAAAGTCCTTTCTACAATTGAAAAAACGATCAACAAGGGAATCGGCCTGATCAACAAAGCCATCAACCTTGCCAATAAGCTGCCCGGCATCAATGTGGGCAATGTGCCAACTTTGTCGCTGCCCAGGCTTGCAAAAGGCGGTGTGCTGAAAAAGGGGCAAGTGGGCGTTCTGGAAGGCAGCGGCGCTGAAGCCGTGGTTCCTTTGGAAAATAATCATGGATGGCTTTCCAAGGTTGCTGCTGACCTGAACAAAATGCGGGGATCCGCTGTGGATGTGCAGCAGATCCTGGCCATGCTGAACAGGATCATTGATCTGCTGGGCGGTGTGGCTAATATGCGTGTATGCCTGGAAAGCGGTGTCCTGGTTGGAGAATTGACACCAGCTATTGACCGCCAACTATCGGATCGATGGAGCCATTCCATGAGGGGCAACACAAGATGAAGGCCGCTTTTGCGGTCTTCTTCTTTTTATCCGAAGCAAGAAAGGCGGTGAAAACCGTTGGAACTATTCAAACTGTTAGGAACAATAGCTATCGAAAATGGTGAAGCAAACAACGCCATTGATAACACAACAGACAGGGTGAAAAAATCCGAAAGCAAAATAGTTAATTCAATCAAAAAAATAGGTTCAGCTATCGTTGCCTATTTCGCAATTGATAAGATAACTGCCTTCGGAAAAGAGGTTGTCAATGTCGCTGCCGAAGTTTCCGCTGAAGCATCTGCCTTTGAACAAATCATGGGCGATTATGCCGAAGTTGCCACTGAAAAGGTTGGCAAAATCGCAGAAGCAACAGGCATGGTGGATAGCCGTCTTACGCCGTACATGACCAGTATGACGGCAAAGTTCAAGGGCCTTGGTTACGATATAGAGGAAGCCACAGATTTAGCATCCACAGGTTTGACCATTGCAGCCGATGCAGCTGCCTTCTGGGATAAATCCCTTGATGAATCAATGGGCCACTTAAACAGCTTTGTAAATGGTTCTTATGAGGGCGGCGAAGCAATCGGTTTATTCGCCAATGAAACCACATTAGCTGCATGGTCTGCTAAAAATCTTAAACTAAAATGGGATGATTTGACTGAAAAGGAAAAGCAATTTGCAAGGTTGCAATTTGCAAAAGCAATGCAGGAAGCTTCTGGCGCAACCGGACAGGCTGCAAAGGAATCTGACCAGTATGCAAATGTTCAGGCAAATCTAAACGAAAAATGGCGGCAATTCAAGGCGCAAATAGGCGAACCATTACTTCAAAACATTGTGCTTCCGGCAATGGAAGTGCTATCTGATGTGATTGATAAGTTAAGTACAGGCTTCAAAGCACTAACCGCTTGGGTTGATAAGAATCAAACAGCGCTGGAACTGGTCGGAATTGCGGCCGGAATTCTTACAGCCGCCATAATTGCATATAACATTGCACAAAATGCTTCTGCCATTGCAACATCCATTGCGACAGTAGCAACAACCGCCTTCGGCGCTGCCATGAACTTTGTTACATCTCCAATTTCTCTTGTGGTTGCAGCGATTGGCGCTGTTATTGCAATAATCGTTTTATGTGTTAAACATTGGGATCAGATCAAAGAAACCGTGGTAAAAGTGGCGAACACCATCAGTAAAAAAGTGTCTGAAATGGTCGCAAGTGTGAAACAGTGGTTCACTAATATGTGGAATTCGCTGACCACTATTGTGGGCAACATCGTGACGGGGCTGACAACCGCCTTCACAAATGTAAAGAACTTCATTATTGGCGTGTTTACTACGGTATCGACATTCATTTCTGACATCTGGAACGGCATATGTGACACTATCAAAGGTGTTATCAATAACATCCTTGGCGGTGTGGAATCCTTTGTCAATGGGATCATCAGTGCAATTAACTGGCTAATTGATGGCCTAAATACACTGGTTGAAGCTGCCGGTGAATTACTTGGGCTTGATTGGAGTATTACACGCATTGAATCTGTTTCCATTCCTCGGCTGGAAAAGGGCGGTGTCTTGGAGCGTGGCCAGGTTGGTCTGTTGGAAGGCACAGGCGCAGAAGCTGTTGTTCCGCTTGACCAGAATAGGAAGTGGATCAGCGCTGTCGCTGAAGATATGAATGGATCCATGGGCGGAAATAAGCAGGTGCAGGAATTGAAAGAAGCCTTTAATGAATTCCGCAATGACCTGCCGGATATGCTGATTGATGCATTCACGGCCATGAAATTCGATGTCAACAATCGTGAATTTGCAAGACTTGTAAAGGCGGTGAATTGATGAATGCTTGAACAGTTGAAATACAAAAACCACCTGAATGAAGTCTTTGAATTCGGGAAGGACGGCATCTTTGTAAATACGAATGAATTGCATGATTACGAATGGACAGTGACCAGCAAAAACAAGCGGATCACTGCCCTTGATTATGCAGTCAGTAAGCGGAAGCTGCCGCTGATCATCATTTGCAAGACTGAAGAACAAGGCATTGCTGCCAGGAACCGGCTGATGGAGATCTGCGAAAAAGATGTCCTGGCCATGCTACATGGCCAGATCATCATCGGTGATTATTACTTCAAATGCTTTGTCACGAAGTCGCAGAAAAAGAACTATCTGATCAGCAGCAGAATGATGGAAGTGACACTGACACTAACATCTGATTTCCCTTATTGGGTGAAGGAAACCACTAACATCTTCCGGGAACTTGGAGCAGAAACCGGTGGCGGCGGTCAGAACCTGGACTATCCTTTTGACTATGCCTTTGACTATTTCCCGGATGTAGGATCCAAAGCACTAATCAACCAGCACTTTACGGATTCCAACTTCCGTATGGTGGTTTATGGGCCTTGCTCTGATCCGGCGATTTATGTTGCCGGCCATCTGTACCAGGTCAATTGCAATGTGGCTGCCGGCGAATATCTAACCATCGATTCTGTCACGAAAAAAATCTTCCTGACGGCCAATGATGGCACGATAACAAACAAATTCAATCTGCGGAATAAGGAATCTTACATCTTTCTGAAGATCCCTTCCGGCAGCAGCGCAGTCACATGGTCTGGTAATTTCGGCGTTGACATTATTCTGCTGGAAGAAAGGAGCGAACCGAAATGGACTTGATCTATATGGATTCGCAGCGGAAAGATGTTGGTGTGCTGTTGGACTATGAACTGGATCTGGCCTTTGGAGAAGATGAAAACGATTTTGAATGCCAAATCCAAGCGGATCAGCATTGCTGCGAAGACGGATCCTTTCTTTACATCGAAGGCACTGAATACGGTGGGATCGTGGACAGCATTGAAGTGGACACTGCCGCAAATGAAGTCACCTATCGTGGCCGCACCTGGCATGGGATCCTTGGCAGCAAAGTGATTATTCCGCTGAAGACCGGCGAGGGATCCACAGCATCTGTCACGGTGAAAACGGCGGATTCCAGCGGCGCTTCCCTGGTGGATAAATACCTGATCATCAGCGGAGATGCAAACCGCTGCATTGATTTTATAATCAACAGATGCGGCCTTGAAAGCCTGTTCATGGCTTCTTCTTCCCTTGCAGGTGTAAACATCAATTATCAGTTCAATCGCTATACAGATGCATATTCTGGCCTTGTGAAGATGCTTTCAAGCGCAGGTTTGAAGCTGTGTTTGGAAGTCAAAAACGGCCAGGCTGTGCTATCTTCCGAAGCTAAATACAACTATGCCACAGATGACGAATTTGATTCCGATCTGGTTGAATTCAAGCTGCGGAAGAATTACAAAGCGGTCAATCATCTGATCTGCCTGGGCAGCGGCGAACTGGAAAACAGGATGATAGTCCATCTATATGCCGATAGTAGCGGCAACATCAGCCAAACGCAAACAGCGACAGGGCTGAACGAATACGCAGCAGTATTCGACTATTCCAATGTAGAATCCCAAGAAGAACTGATCAAAAGCGGAACAGAACAGCTGAAAAAGCTGTTGGAACCTGCGGATCTGTCTATTGACTTTGATGCAAATTCCGACAGCTATGATGTGGGTGACATCGTTGGTGCCATCGACAACATCACAGGCATCACTGTTTCTTCTGCGATCAGCAAAAAGATCGTGACCATCAAAAAAGGTCAAACCACAATTTCCTACAAGGTGGGTGAATGATTATGGCAAATATGCACCTAATAACAGGATATGCCGGTGCAGAGCATGTCACGGCAGCTGATGCCGGATCCCTGCACATTGCAATCTTTGGCACCGGGCAGTATGTCCTGGATCGTGGCAACAAGTTTGCCGCAACAATCGTGACGAATAACACTATCCGCATTGCTGATGGTGACATAATGATGCAGGGCCGGCATGTGCGCCTGGCTGAAGGCGGCTATGTAGATCTGACTATTGACAATGGCGCACAGGGCATGATGCGGAATGATCTGATCGTGGCCAGGTACACCAAGGATGCTTCCACAGGCGTTGAAGCGGTCAATTTGGTTGTTATCAAAGGCAATGCTGTTGCATCCAATCCTGCGGATCCTGCCTACACTTCCGGCGATATCATCAATGACCATGTTGCCCTGAATGATATGCCGCTTTACCGTGTGCCGCTGGATGGACTGAATGTGCAAACCCTTGTTCCGCTGTTCGGCATGGCAAGCCTTATGGCAGATGGATCCGTGACCACTTCCAAGCTGGCCAGCGGTGCGGTGACAACCGAAAAGATCGGCAGCAATGCCGTGACTGCGGAAATAATTGCAGATGGCGCTGTCACCAAGTTCTTCACGGCGCAGATCGGCACTACCTGGACAGGCAGCGCTGCGCCTTATACGCAGACCATCACTGTTTCCGGGATCCTGGCAAGCGATAAGCCGATTGTTGACCTGGTTCCTTCCAGCACCTTTGCAACGGCGGAAAAGGAGATCAGCAACTATGCGAAGATTTACAGGATCACAACGGCAGCAAACAGCATTACTGTGTATGCCACAGAAGCAACAGATGTTGCGCTGAATATTCAGATGGGGGTGCATAGAAAATGAGTGAAGCTTTTATCTGTCGCAGGGGCGGTTCTGGCGGTTCAAAAGATTTTAGTGTAAGCAATACCCTAAATGATAACAGCTGGGAAACAATAAAAAAAGTTTCTTCATTTGGTATAGCACAAAACTTTTGGGCTATCGGGGACTGCAAAAAGGTAGTCCTTAATGGCAAAGTGTCCGATGGTCTGACCCTTTCCAATTACACAACCTGGGTATTTATTATTGGATTCGACCACAATAAAGAGCGTGAAGGAACAGGAATAGCGTTCCAAGGCTTTAAGACAGCCCAAACCAACGGCAAAGATATGTGCCTTATAGACAGTTTCTTCCAAAGTTCTGTCCCATCAGGTAGCACAGCTTTAAGGATGAACGATTCCAGAACCACTGCTGGTGGATGGAAGTCCTGTAAAATGAGGACGATAGTAATGCCGCTTATCGAAGCCGCACTGCCAAGTGACCTGCAATCTGTACTAAAATCCACTACGATATACACAGATAATACAGGAAACGGGGCCGCCGGTGTCACTCCAACATCGACCGATGACAAAATATACATTCCGACACATTATGAAGTATTTGGCACTGTATCGTCAAATACCACAAATAAGGAAAGTGCTTATTGTAAACAATACGATTATTATGCTGCGGGTAACGATAAGCGCAAATATCGCAGTGATTTACTTGCGAATGCAACATGGTGGCTTCTACGCTCTCCCAATACTCCAAATGGGGAGATGTTTAGAACGGTTGATTACGCTGGCAATCCTGATGCAGTATATGCGGGTTCCTCTTACGGTGTGGCCCCATGCTTCAAGGTTGGGTGATAAGTATGGAATATATATGCTATAAGCGTTTCAAGCAGACCGCCATTTGCGGCAATGTAAACATCCCATACGGCACGGTGCTGGCAGCAGAGAACGGCATTATAAGCAACAACGGAAAGCCCATTTGCTATACAAAAAGCCAAAACGCCTATGATTATTTTGCCATCAATGATGACGGCAAAGGCATTGAGCGTGGCAAGCTGACCGCTGATATTATCAGCACCCTTGCAAAGCGTGATGCAAAGCACCAAGCCAGATGGGATAAGGTGTGGGCTGACCTTTCCTTGCTGAAATATAAGAGGCCTGAACACGCAGACCATTGGTTATGGAACCACGACTTTTACTGTGCGCCCATCGCAGACCTGGAGCGCATCAAACAGATGATACAGGAGGTATGACCCGATGTATCAGGTGTCTATGGCTGGACAGAAGTAACTGAATAAAGGGTGGTGAATAACGATGAAGGGGATTACTTTTGGCGACTACCATTCATTCAATGACTTGCACTTAATTCTGAAATCCAAGGAAATTGGAAGCCCTTCGGTGAAAACCATGAAGATCGATGTGGAAGGCGCAGATGGTGCGCTGGATCTGACTGACTTCTTTGGTGAACCGAAATATGAAGATGTGAAACACAAGTTTGAATTTTCAACCGTGGTGCCAAAAGCGGAATTCCTTTCATTGTTTTCAACCGTAAAAAATGCCCTGCATGGTAAGAAGATGCGGATCATCCTTGACGATGATCCGCTTTTCTATTACCGGGGGCGGCTTTCGGTTTCCGGCTTTACCAATAATAAAAGCATTGGCAATGTCAGCATTGAAGCAGAATGTGAACCGTACAAATATAAGCTGGCCAAAACCGTTGTGACAAGGGCGGTGAATGGTACAGAAAGCATTGCCTTGGTCAACAGCCGGAAAAGGGCTGTTCCAGAAGTAACGATCCAGGCGGAAGGCAGCTTGAACATCGTCTTCAATGTCAGCAATGTATGGGATCTGGGAAGCGGATCCTACACGCTGCCGGAATTGGAACTGGTGGAAGGCACGAACAATGTTACCGTCACAGGCACCGGGAATATCACATTCACATGGCAGGAAGGTGATCTTTAATGTATCGGGTATATTGTGATAGCCTTTTGCTGTACCACAGCAAGCTGGAAAACCTGAAGATCTTCAATCCTTCCGTGGAACTGGAAGAAAACAAAACCGGCAGCTTTGTGTTCACGATCCAACCCGATCATCCCTATTATGGGATGGTCAAAAAGCTGAAATCTATCATCACAGTCTACCAGGACAATTATCTGCTGTTCCGTGGCCGTGTCCTGGATGAAGATGTGGGCTGGCACAATGAAAAGGCAGTTTCCTGTGAAGGGGAACTTTCATTTTTATTGGACAGTATTCAAAGGCCGTATGATTTCACTGGCAGCATCACTGATTTTCTTTCCATGCTGATCACCAATCATAATGTCCAGGTGGAAGCTGCAAAGCAGTTCACGCTTGGCAATGTAACCGTCACGGATCCAAACGATTACATTGTTAGATCCGATATCGACTATGTGACCACCTGGGAAATCATTGAAAAGAAACTGATTGACCTACTGGGCGGATATATCGTCATCCGGCATGAAAACGGTGTCAATTACCTTGATTACCTTGCATCGATCAACCTGCTTGCGCCGCAGAAGATCACCTTCGGGAAGAATCTGCTGGATCTGAAGCGGATCCGCAAGGGGGCAGAAATCGCCACAGTCATCATTCCTTTAGGTGCCAAGCAAAAGGACGATGAAGGGAAAGACACTGAAACACGGCTGACCATTGCAGATGTGAACGGTGGCGCTGACTTCATCGAAGATGCTGGTGCCATATCACAATTTGGCACCATTGTCAAAACAGTCATTTTTGATGATGTCACGCTACCGGAGAACCTTAAAACAAAGGGACAGGCACATCTTGCCGGCGTTGTCAACCAGTGGGAATCTATTGAACTGACCGCTGCGGATCTGGCCACAGTGAACAAGGATTTCACTTCTTTCCACCTGGGAACACAGGTACAAGTGACCAGCGATCCACACGGCATTGATCAGCGATTCCGGGTAACAAAGCTATCACTGAAGCTGCTGGATCCAGCAGCGAATAAGCTTTCCCTTGGCGCAACGGTGAAGGGCTTCAGTGAAGCTGTGAAGGGCATTTCCTATGATCAAGGTGAAATCCTTCAGACTGTGGAGAAAAACGCACAGGCGGCAAATTCGGCGGTCTACAATGTGGAACAGAATCTGCTTGCATCCATTCAGGCATCTGAAGATAGCATCAAATCAACAGTGGCTGAAAGCTACTATCTGAAGGAAGACACAGATGCCTTGATTTCTTCTGTTAGCACAGAGATCGAGCAGACAAAGAACAGCGTTGAAATTCAATTCACGCAGTTCAATGCTGACCTGGAAGCTGTGGCCGCAGGTGCCGATGCTGAATTTGAAGAAATCAAAAAATATATTCGCTTTGTAGATGGTCAGATCCTGCTGGGCGAAGTCGGAAATGAACTGGAACTTCAGATTGCGAATGACCGGATCAGCTTCCTTCAGGACGGTGCAGAAGTGGCCTACTTCAGCAATCGGAAACTGTATGTCACAGATGCGGAGATCCTGCACAGTTTGCAGCTGGGCAATTTCGCCTTCATGCCAAGGGCAAATGGGAACCTGTCTTTCAAGAAAACGCAGTAAGGATGATGGGCCGTTTTTGGCTTCTATTTTTGAATAGGGGGCAAAGACAATGGCTACTTCAGGCACCATTCAACAGGCCATCCGCACAGGATATCGGATCCAGATTGCCTGGACTGTGGATTCACAGTCCGTGGCAAACAACACATCCACAGTGACAGCCAAGGTGCAGCTTGTTTCCACAGGATCTTCTTACACGATCAATTCAAGTGCAAGCAAATCCGGCAGCCTGACCATCAACGGCACAAAGTACACCTTCAGCTTCACAGCTGCTTTGTCTGGCAGCCAGACCAAAACACTATACACGAAGACGGTCACGATTCCACACAATTCTGATGGAACAAAGACTTGCGCCTTCTCTGCGACCTGCGGAATCAATGTCACGCTATCCGGCACCTATTACGGCAATGTAACTGCATCTGGCAATGGAACCTTCAACACCATCGCCAGGGCATCAAAGATCAGCAGCGTGACATCTTCGGTCAGCGTGAATGGAACCAACGCTGTCACGGTAAACATCACCAGGGCGGCTTCCAGCTTCACGCATACTGTTGTTTTTAGCTTTGGCAGCTATTCCAAAACCACAACAGGCGTTGGAACTTCTACCAGCTATGCTATTCCGCAAAGCTGGCTGAATGCGATACCGAATTCAACAAGCGGAACAGCGAAGGTGACTGTCACAACCTATTCCGGCAGCACGAAGATCGGATCCGCCGTCAGCAAAAGCTTCAAGATTACGGTTCCGGCATCGGTGGTGCCAACCATCAGCGCAGTAATCCTGACGGAAGCCGTTTCCGGCCTTGCAGCACAGTTCGGCGGATATGTTCAGAACAAGTCAAAAATCGCCTGTAAGGTCACTGCGGCTGGCGCTTATTCGTCTACTATAAAAACCTACAAAACCACCGTACAGGGGGCAAATTTTTCGTCTGCTGCGTTTACATCGGGCTTCCTTACCAAAAGCGGCACATCCAATGTCACAGTCACTGTGACAGACAGCCGGGGAAGGACTGCAACCACAACTAAAAGCATCACGGTCATCGCCTACACTGCGCCGAAGATCACCAGCTTCCAGGGCTTCCGATGCCTGGCAGATGGAACGGAAAACTATGAAGGAACATACATCAATGCTGCTGTGAAGTTCAGTATTTCGGCGGTTGGGGATAAAAACACAAAATCCTATGTCATCGAATACAAGCTGACATCAGCAACATCCTGGACAGCGCTATCCAGCGGATCTGTCTATTCACTGAATCAATCGATCATCAGTGCATCGGGCCTGTTTTCTATTGATAGCAGCTATGATATCCGGCTTTCAGTTACTGACTATTTCGGAACGGTCAGAAGCACCTTTGAGATCCCGACAGCTTTCACACTGCTGGACTTCAATGCTTCCGGCAAGGGCCTGGCCTTCGGCAAGGTGTCTGAATTGACAGAAGGTGTTGAATTTGCGCTTCTGATGAAATCGGGACACGGTGAACTTGTAAACAGCCCTGTTCCTTTGCCAAACAATCAAGATCTGAATAACCTGAAGAATCCGGGCTTTTATATCATCGGAAGCACAGCCACAAGCACAACGATCCTGAATAAGCCGCCCATGACCGCATCAGCAACAGCATTGATCGAAGTAATACAGATGGGTGACGGTGTTCAATTGATGCAGCGCTTTTCGCTTTGTGACAAGGATGATGAACTTGTATGGCAGCGGATATTCTATGGAACCGCTTGGGGATCTTGGATGCTTATTGGTGGATGTAGTGAGTGGAAGAACCTGACCTTGAACGATGGATTTTCTTTATATGGCGGAATTTCAGGCAACCAACCAAAATACAGAATAAACGGAAATAATGTTACTGTGAAGGGCGTTGTTTCTCCTAAAACAGCATACACATCCAGCATAACAAAGGTGCCGTGTGCCAGCGGCATCCCGGAAGATTTCAGGCCAGAACTTGCGCTGTCTTTCGTTTGCCAGGGATCCGGCATGAATAGATGGGTATGCGGGATAGAAACAAACGGAACTGTTACGGTCAGCAGATATGGGATCACAGAAGGTGTCAATGTTCCCACAAATGCATGGCTTGTTTTTTGTTGCACTTACTCAATTTAACACCAGGGGGATAATCAGGATGATAGAAGCCATAATCGCAGCCGCAGCAGCAATTGTTGTCTGCATGATCAACAATGCATTTCAGATGAGGGCTACGAAGAAGCAGCATAGCAACACAATTGAACTGATCGAATACAAACTTGACGAGCTTTCAAAGCGTGTGAATAAGCACAATAACCTGGTAGAAAGAACATACGCATTGGAGCAGCACGAAGCAGTTATTCAAGAACAGATCAAGGTTGCCAATCATCGAATTGACGATCTTGAACATCAAGAAAGGGCCGGGGAGTGATCCCCGGCCCTTTCTTTCATTTTGTATAAAGTTTGTAAGAATTCCCGCTTTTTTCACGCACAATCTTGCTTGACTTTTCTGCGCAATACAATTTCTCTTGAATATAGCTTTTCGCTTCCTGTGGGAACATTTTATAAACATCTTTTTGCAAAATCCCAGGTTCCGATTTTATAATCTGCATTAAGCTTTTTTCAAGCGCTGGAAGTATGCTTTTCTCAAACTCTTGTTTTGCTTGATACGAAGATTCAAGTTCAGCTATATTTTGCTTTATTTCAGTTAGTTCTTTTGATCTTTCATCGAGATAGTCATCAGTAAACAATTCATCACGCCAATAAACAAAGCATTCACCTTTTGATTCACACAGCAGCTTTATATCATTCATATAGACAACAAATGATTTCAGCGCACAATATTGATCCAGCGGTGTGCCTCTCCTACTTGCAATCCAAGCAGAAAGAAATGTATTGTATTCATTTTTTACTTTATCAGTGAACGATTTGGTGGCCGTGAACCATCCAAAAGGCAGATCACCTTCTTCTGTTAGGCAATCCAGACTTTCACCAAGGGCATTTGTTTTTGGATCCGGCTTTCTTTTAGCACTAAATAAACTCATAATGACACCTTATACAATTTTTTCAAACACCATTGTTGCCTGGATTCTATCACCGCCGGCCAAACCTTTGCTTCCGCCATTCGCTGTGGAAATTGTGTGCAGCCGATAGCCTTTCTTTGCCTGATTGTTGATCACATTTTCAAGTTCGGTCAGGTTGCCGGATCCGGTTCCGATGAACTTTTCTTTCAGCGTTACCTGAAGAACTACATACGGTAATATTTCGCCAGATGCGACAGAATAGGAAGATTCATGCTTTGCATTGTCCCAAAATCCCATGTTAAATACTCCTTCCCTTTAATTCGGTTGTGGGTGAACAGCAAATTCATTTTATTCCCAATATTTCTGCAATGCAATATCTTGGCGGAATAATCAGCGAAGCGCACCAACTATCCAATCAATTATTGGATATTCCGTCAAAAGAAACTGGATTTTCATTCATTTATCTTTTCATACATCTGTTCTTTCGTGATGATCCCAAGGCAGTATATTTCCAGGATCGTTTCAACATACACTTCTTTTCTTTCCTTGTATTCGTCTTCCGTAATTTCGCCGGCAAGCAGCAGCTGTTCCAATTTACCAAGTGTGTTCATTGCAATCTTCCTTTCGGTTGTTTTTTGATATCCATCATTGGTGTGCAGTAGAACCTGCACACTAATGATGGAATTGATAGGCGCAAAAAAATTTACACCTTCAATTTCACATCTAATTCGATGTTTGGAGTAGTCCAATTACCACCTGTTTTTAGCGGTGATCTGTTCCTTGTTTTTTTCAATACCGGATCGTAGAATCTTACCTGCTGGCTTTTTATCCTTTCAGGTTTGTCACGGTGATATTCAATCCTTTCGATGCAAGCTTTCAGAAGCTTGTTTTTTTCTGCTGCTGAAGCATCTGGATTCTGCAATGCATCAAGTGCATCCTGGAACATTTTGATTTTTTCTTCATAATCAACAGGTTCAGGCATAGATTCGTAAGCTTTGCATAGCGCCTGCTGCACTTCTTCTTTTTCTTTCAGCAGCTTTTCATTCAATTGTTGAAAGATATGCTGCGGCATTCTTTGCGCCGGATCTGGATGTGATTGTGTTTCCCACTGCGCCAGTTCCTTCGCTTCCAATTCCTTTTTCTTTTTTTCAAGGTTCTTTATAAGCCTTGCATGAAGCTTGGCAGAATCACCTTCGTCGCTTTTCAAGCGAACTTCAAAATCAGATATGCAATTTTTCAGGATTTCTTCAACTCTGACTATCATTTCATCATAAGTGCAGGATCCTGTTTTGCAATATGTCTGGCCGTCACACAATAGCCTTGGCTGTGCATTGTGCGCCTTGTATGTGCGCAACGACATTGCCCTTCCGCATTTGCACCATAAAAGACCAGCAAGCGGATTTCTGATTTTTGTGTTAGGCTTCAATCGTGCATTCTTGCCCTTCTTGGCTTGTGCAGCATTGAATAATTCTTCACTGACAATGGCTTTATGTTTACCGTCATAGATCAGGTATTCGCCTATTTTTGCAACAGGTCTTGTCTGGACAAATTCACCGTCTTCCACAATAGTGATGGTTTTTCTATGATTCCACTTTACCTTACCAATGTAATGAATGTTTTCAAGCATCTTTGTCATTGCGTTTGCTGACCAATGGTCACCTTTTGGCGGTTTAATCCCCATTTCATCAAACTTTTTGCAGATGTTCCAGCAGCCCATATCTTCATTAACATACAGATCAAACATCATGCGGACAACTTCTGCTTCGTCTTTGTTTGGCACAAGAATCGGACATTTCTTTTTGCCTTCCATCACAAATTCCTTGCGATACCCATAAGGCGGAGTATTGCCGATATAGTTTCCTTGGCTTACTGACAGCAGCCTTCCCCGGTTCAGGATTTTCTTGGTGTATTCAAGGAATTCATTTCCTCGTTTCAATTCCCTTTCAAGGGCATCCCAATCATAATCATCATGCAGATTATAAATGCGGTTTGGTGTGATCACCAATGTATTTGTATGCTTTAGCAGCTTCATGATACGCCCGATATCTTCAAGATCACCACGGGTTAAACGCTGCGGCTCCACTATCTGAATGGCTTTGATTTTCGGCGATTCGATTCGCTTGATTACCTTATTTATTTCCGGTCTTTCCTTCAGCGTTTCGCCGGACACAACTTCACGATATTTGTTTTCTTCAGGCACAATGCCGCCAAGATTCTTTTCAGACCATTCATCCAGGATGGCTTCATGTTTTGCAAGCACTTCTTCCACGGTCAGAGTTGGATCATCTGATCTTGATTTCCTCAAATAATCTATAACTTCATCAGGCGTAAAATCTATTTTCGGTTGATAATACACATTTCATCTTCCTTTCGATTAGGGTTTTTTCCAAAAGAACCCAAGATCAGGATTTACTTTATCCATAAGTAAAGCAATAATAATTATAAGCAGGGTTATTCCAAGTGCAAAACCTAATATAGTGATTACCTTCAGCCTTCCATCTGCTATCTTTTTTAGATAGTCAATCCTTTCTTTGCTATCTTTGATAACTTCATCAGTGCCTTTTGTTTGTCCATCCAGCTTATCCTTTTGGCAATGCAATTCGTTGCTTTCGATCAAAGCACAAAACACTGGTGCAAATGTAGAATAGCTTACATCGGGATAGTGCTTCTTCTTTTTGGAGAAATGCATGTCAATTGTCCCTTTTGGAACGCCGGAACGCTCTGAAAGTTCAGCATTTGTGATTCTCCGGTATTCCTTCAGTTTGATAGCCCATTTGTTGATATCGTCCAATGGAAGCGCAAAGAGATTTGGGATGCAGTCTTTACCAAGATGTTCACACCTAATGCACTTTTCAAACATATTCTTCTCCTCTTATCATGTTATGTCAAAACAAGTCGAATACTTGATTTTCCATGTAAATAATTGACTACCCAATGTTGTTTTCTTTTGCATGGAATGGTACTTTTTAATTGGGTCAGGAATGGCCTATCATCCTGCTTGTGTGTTGGGGGATCTCGTTGGCACCAGGTTCCCCACCACACTTTCCCTTATGATTATTCTAATGTTCGCCGATACAGAAGATATTTTGCGAATTTAATGAATTCTTCATTTTCTTCTTCCGTGAATTCTACATGACCAACTTCCTGCGCCCATCGTTCCATGTTTTTCACCTGGGCAGTATTGGTTGATATGTAGGTGGCAGCAAAGCCCTCCTTCACAACATGGGTGGATGCGTAACGATCCGATTGATCCATTCCGATCAAGTATGTCGGTGTAGTTTCAAGCGCACTGGCAAGGGGTTCAAGCATATCGATGGCCACCTTGTCAATTCCACCGTTTTCATATCTGTAAATAGTAGATCGATCCTTGCTGATCTTCCTGGCAAGTTCATCAGCTGACATCTTCAGCTGCGTTCTTCTTTTCTTTATTCTGCTTCCAATATTCACATTGCAAAACTCCCTTCAAAATCCACACTATCACACGCAGTCGCAGGAATGCAACAAAATAAAAACTCATCGCATTTCATGCAATTTTCCGCATTGACAGAAATTTTGTAAAGGTGTTACGATTTGCCTGTAAGAAGGTTGGCAATATGATTGATGAAAGAGAGTGACAGAAGTGACAAAAGAACAATACATAAAAGAAATCATCGAGTTACTAATGAATTGCAATGACACAAGCCTTTTGGATCTGATTCAGAAGCTACTTCTGAAAAGCGTTTAACATATCAGAAACAAGTTTAAGTTTTTCTTTGTCAATATTATTCAATCCGCATACAACAGATAGAAATTCTTCATCTTGTCGCATTCTTACAACGATGTCTGAAATGGCATCGTTGTTTTTTTGTGCCTTCGTGCGCTCCATCGGAACATCATATCCCCACAGCCACATTTCAGACACATCCAACGCAACGGCCAATTTATAAATTGCTTCTTGCTTTGGTTCATATCGCCCTGATAAGTAGCTGCTTATTGAACCTTTATCAATGCCTGTGGCACGGACGAGATCAATTTGTTTTTTCCCTTTAACATCCATTGCTTCACGCAAACGATTCGGGGTTGACGATACTCGATTAAATTCATTTTCCATCATTATCACTCCCTTTCCATTTTTAAGTATGCGCTTTATGTTTTGAAAAGTCAACAAAAAACTGCTTATTTACAAAAAAAGTTTGGAAAAATCAAAAATGTGTATTGACTTTTATTATTATATCGCTATAATAATTGTGTAAGGTTTGGAAATCCAAACATCACTGGCCCACAGGACGAAAGGAGAACAGAAATGAAATACATTCTTTACATCGATTACAGTGCATTCTACAAGCCAATGACTTCCGAATATCGCACCCTGAACGCAAAGACCATTGCCGAAGCAATCATTGAAGCTGATGCAATCCACGATCAGGAAACGATGTACCTCATCAAGATCATGGAAAAGAGCGGCAAGATTGAAAAGGTTGAGAGCGATATTAAAGTTCAGACCTACACAGCAATTATGGAAAAGCGCTCCACGAAGTGGGCAGCAGCAGAGACAAACCACAGCGCAAAGCATTTCATGGCGAAGTTCGGCGATTGGTTTGAAATCGCATAAATAAAACCACCTGGGCCGGGAAACCGGCCCACCACAAGAAAGGATAAGCAAAATGACAAAGTTTTATGGATTTGAGTTGGAAGATGGAATTTGCAGAACATTCACAAGCGTTTCATCCTTGCGCATTTGGCTTAAGCGCAAGATGGACGAAAGCGGGAACCCGGAAGCCTTTACAGAATGGCTGACTAACTACTTTGAAGAAGGAAACGAAATCAGCGTACACGGTGAGCAATACGACTTCTGGTCTTGCTGGGAACTCGTTTGATGAATAAGCCGAAGGGCGGCGGCTAAACCGCCCGGTGTAATGCAGCCGAAGCCGGTTCCAAGCCCGGAAGATGCAGAGGACACAAACGAAAGGAGCAATAAAAATGTGGATAGTTTACATGGACAAAAAGGTTATTGATCCGCAATATGGAACGCACACCGTGGGTGTCAAGCAGCACGAAGGAAGTTGGGAAGACTGCAAGAAATATGTTGCCGAGCATCCCGGCACATATATTGCATGGTATTGCTATTGAGAAAGGAGAATGACCATGAAACTTTTTGATTATGAAACCAGAGAAGGCCGCATCGACAATGAAAAACTTCGCAGCCTTTGCATTGAATACGATTGGTTCACCTGCGGAACAAATAGCCAGTACAGCAAGCTGTTTGAAATGAACGAACAGGGCGCTGGTATTGAGCAGATCGCAACTGTGATCTGGCTGTGCAGTGATAGCGACATCCCGGAAAACTGCCGCCGTGACATTATCCTTGCGCTGCATGAAGCCGGTTTTACCGAGCGACAGGACAAGAGCGAAGCGGAACATCTGATGGACTGGCTTGAAATTTGAGGGGGGGGGGAGAATGAACTGTGGCAAACGGAAAAAGCCGAAACGGTCTGAAAAGGCCGTCTGCCGGGGCTGACCGCCCGGCACTGATGATGGCAGGTCGATATTATACGAAAGGTGTTGTTTATTTAATGAGCGCAAGTTACGCAAAATTGCGAGGAAGAATTAAAGAAAAGTTTGGGAGCCAAGACAACTTTGCTGCTGCAATGGATATGGATCGTTCCACTTTAAGTTTGAAACTTAATGGGAAAAGCGACTGGACAAGACAAGAAATCGAAAAAGGGTGCATCCTTTTGCATATCCCAGTTGTAGAGGTTCATGTTTATTTTTTTACACCATAAGTTTGGATTTCCAAACATGAAAGGAGATGAAATTGACACAATGGCAAGAGAATTCATTCCTGATGGCAGAAACGGAAGCAGACATTAGTCCAAGCCATGAACGCATAGGCTAAAAGACCATAAGAAGGGATGTGCATCTGATGAAACAAGAAGATACATACAAGGAAGTCAAGGTGTTTGAATTCCCCAATATGACCGTCAGAGTGCATCAACCAATTCTTGCGGAAGATGAACGAGCAAGGCGGATGAAGGCCATCGAAAAAGCCGCTGCAAGTCTTTTGCGGGATCTGTATGCAAAGGAAATGTCTGCAAAGAAAGCTTGACTTGCTTGTTTGGCAGCTGATCTGGTTGCCAGATCTGTGATGGACAAGCTGTCACTTGAAACTAAAAAGAAAGGTGGTTTTGGAAAATGCAGCAAAAGATTTCTACAAAGCGATCCAGAAAGCGCAGTGAAACTGTTGAAACGATCAAAGACATTCTTGTTTGCACCTTTGGGATGCTGTCGCTGTTCTGCTTCATTTTCTTCATATTGGTGGTGGCACCATGTTAGAACGAATACCGGATGCCCTTGACCAATGGGATAAGTACGATGCAGAGCAATGCCGGCTGATGGATCAGTTGCCGGAATGTGCAGACTGCGGACAACCTATCCAGGATGAAACAGCCTTCTACATAAACGGTGAATTCATCTGCGAAAACTGTATGGAATCATACAGGGTGAATGTTGAAGATTACATAGAGGAGTAGAAAAAATGGCCAGCTTATATGAAATTGACAAAAGCATCCTGGGATGCATTGACCAGGAAACCGGCGAAATGATTGATCCTGACCGGCTTGAAGCCTTGTTCATGGAAAGAAATCAGAAAATTGAAAATGTTGCGCTGTGGATCAAAAATCTTCAGTCTGATGCCCTGGCTTTTAAGGCCGAGAAAGAAGCATTTTCCGCAAGGCAGAGGGCAGCAGAAGCCAAAGTGGAAAGTCTGAAAGCCTGGCTTGAAAATGCGCTGCATGGTGAGAAGTTCAGTTCGGCCCGGTGTGCAGTGCAGTGGAAGCCTTCCGAATCGGTAATGATCACCAATGAAGCAATTCTGCCGAAGAAGTACCTGGCAAAAACCATCACATTCAAGCCGGATAAAAATGCAATCAAGCTTGCTATCAGGGCCGGAATGAAGGTAAAGGGTGCGGAATTGGTCAAGACCATGAATCCACAAATTAAATGAAAGGAGATTTGAAAAATGGGAATCCCTGTTTTGATTTTGGGGGAATCCGGTAGCGGAAAAAGTGCCAGCCTTCGGAACTTCAACCCCGAAGATGTCAGCATCTTCAATGTAGCTGCGAAGCCGCTTCCCTTCCGCAAGAAGCTGCCGATCATGTCAACGGCTGATTACAATGCCATCGTTGCCGGGATCAGCAAAAGCACAAAGAAGGCGTTTGTAATAGACGATTCGCAGTATCTTCTGTGCTTTGAATCTTTTGCGAAGGCAAAGGAAACTGGCTTCGGAAAGTTTACAGACATAGCGCTGCACTTCTATAACCTTGTTCAGTTTGTGATCCGGCAGACACCACCTGATGTGATTGTCTACTTCCTGCACCACACGGAAACAGATGGCAATACAGGCAAGGTCAAGGCAAAGACGATGGGCAAGATGCTGGACAACCAGCTGACACTGGAAGGGCTGTTTTCCATCGTTCTGATGTGCGTGACAGACGGCAAGAAGCACAGCTTTGTTACTCAAAGCGATGGCTTCACCACAGCAAAAAGCCCTATGGAAATGTTCCCTGAAGTGATCGACAACGATCTGAAAGCCGTGGATCAGACGATCCGTGAATATTATGAAATGAAGTAAAGGAGAAAAGGCCATGATCAATAGACCTAATAACTGGAACGAAGTAAAGGAATTCGCTGACTATCCCAAACTGCCGCTGGGCGCTTATGTCTGCAAGGTGAAGAAAGCTGTTGTTCAGCCCACCGACTATGGCGATCAGCTGTGCATCCTGTTTGACATCTGCGAAGGTGATTTTCACAATTTCTATGACAATGAATTCAAGGCGAACACCAAAGAGGATAAGAAGTGGAAAGGCGTTCTGCGTCAGTGGCTGCCCAAGGATGACGGATCCGAAAAGGACGAATGGACTAAAAGCAGCTTGAAGGGCATGACTTCTGCCTTTGAGAAGTCCAATCCAGGCTATCAGTGGAATTGGAATGAAACTTCCCTTGTTGGCAAGGTAA